>JACXTT010001394.1_pt1 | contig 40139 bp, 38 predicted proteins | sample 9270951 | NCBI WGS metagenome assembly JACXTT01 (sample SAMN15532306, study PRJNA645909) | rock metagenome | isolation source: weathered quartz diorite | place: Puerto Rico | collected 2017-06-21
CAACGGTTTTCCAGCCCGCATGACAGAAAATGATACTTGCTCTCCTAGCTGATGGCGGTGCATCTCTTGGCTAAATTCAACAGCGTCGCGCACTTGTTGATCCCCCACCGCTACAATGAGGTCTCCTACCGGTTTCCGGCTAGCCGTGTACAGATTGTGGGCGATGATGAGGGGCATGGCAAAAGGACCAACCGGCGACATCGTCAAGGCAACGAGTGCAATCTTCACCAGATCGCTTGATTGTGAGGAAGGAGCGTTAGCGCCTTGAAATCCGGCGCGCGCTGCCGGACTTCCGGGAATGACATCAAGCACTTGCACTCCGACCGGACCATCTTCGGCAGTTGCATACAATACGCCTAGATAATTGCGTCGCTCAGGAGAGCCTGGCGGCTGGATTTCACTGGATCGTTCCCGCTCGTTTTGGGGAGTGCGGGCCTCAAGCGAACGGGTATTTTCATAAGGCGGCGGGTCGACAGCCGGCGCAGTAGCAGGGGGAGGAGAATCAGGCTGCGTTGCAGTGGACGATGGCGCTGTCTCGTGAACAGACGGAATTTCCAACACCTGCGGAGCTCCAACAGACTGTCGTCTGGTGTTGTCGCTGCTTTCCTCTTCTATCGCCGGCGCGGCGCGACGAGCCCCTTTTGCGAGGCCCACGGTGGGCAATCCCCACAGCAACAAGCCAATGCATACTTGGTACAGCCGTTTGTCAGTATTCATAGTCAACATGATTGTCTCCTTTTCGGAGTCTGCTTGAACCAAGCGGCCTTATTATCAATCAGGAGAGGAACGAGCGCAAGCCGAGAAGAAAGCAGTAATGAGTAATGAGGGCTGAGTGCCTTTAGCGCCTTTGGGTTCTGCTTCTTGCTCAGTCCTCGCCACTCGTTACGCTGGCCGAAATTTCACCAACGTCGTCTCCGGCGTGACATCATCGAACGCAGCAACCACCGGTGTTCCTATGCGTACGTCTTCAGGTTTGCACCCAGTGATGTTCGTCGTGAGACGCGGTCCTTCCTCTAATTCAACGATAGCGATGACATAAGGCGTCTCTTCGGCAAAGCCATGATGGGTTGCCTGTTGGGCAATCGTGTACGAATATACCGTCCCTTTGCCGGAGACTTTGACCCACTGCAGATTGGAGGCTAGACATTCCGGACAGAGTTCTCGTGGATAGAAGATATGGGCATTACAGCTGCCGCATCGTTGAATCTGTAATTCGTGGCGTTTTGCCGCCTCCCAAAACGGCAGCGACGCTGGTGTCGGTCGCGGTATAGGCTTTGTGTAATCAGACATAGGATTGTTCCTCTCTTAGCGAGATTTATCAATTGAGCCGTCGGGTCATCGGGTCATGAAGTCATACTTTAATTCAACGAGAGCTCAATGATTCAATCACTCAATGGTTCAATGATTAGATCCCCAAAATGAGGCTACATTGTTCACTCATAATGCCGCCGTTGCCGTTGACGTAGCCGATCGCGGCGTCTTTCACTTGTCGCCCTTCGCCGCGACCCATGAGCTGTCGTACGCCTTCGATGACGTGGCTCATGCCGCCAGCGAGACCAGGTTGTCCGTATGACAGTTGCCCGCCATGCGTATTGCAAGGAAAGTCACCTTTGTAAGAAAGATCATGCTCTTCAACGAACCGGCCGCCTTCACCCTTTTTGCAGAATCCGGCGTCTTCGAGCGTCACGATGACTGTAATGGTGTAACAATCATACGGCTGGACAAAGTCCATATCTTTCGGCGTAGCGCCGGCCATGGCGAAGGCCGCTTCAGCCGCAGGTTTGACGAGAGACGTGGTCAGGCTAGGGGCTCGGGTAATGCCGCAATGCCCGCCGGCTTCGCCCGCGCCCAGCAAATACACGGGTCGATGAGGACCGCTTTTCGCCCGCTCGGTGCTTGTCACAATGAACGCTCCGCCACCGGAGCACGGACTCACGATTTCCAACAAATGTAACGGATCGACGATCATGCGCGAGTTGAGCACGTCGTCGATAGTAATCTCTTTATTGCCGAACATAGCCATAGGATTTTTACAGGCGTTCTTACGCTGATCGACGGCTACCTTCGCCATTTGCTGCGGCGTAGTGCCAAATTCATACTTGTGGCGCTGCGCAATCAACGCATAGCCAGGATTGGCGGCGATCAGCCCGTACGGCGCGTCGAACTCGGCATCCATACGTGGAAACGGTGGTGGTTTCAGCGCCAGCGTGCGATTGCCCCAAGTGTCGCCCACGACGCAGAGGACGTTGTTGCACATACCGGCGTCGATTGCTGCCGCTGCACGCCACACCATGCCTGCAGCCGAAGCACCGCCGAGCTCGACTTGACTGAAATACCGTGGATGGAAACGCAGATATTCCGCCACGACTGACGGCCACAACACGCTGTAGTCGCCAAAAGCGATACCGGTGAGCAAGCCGTCGATATCTTTCTTCTCTAGTCCTGCATCAGCGATCGCATCCCGCGCGACTTCGCCAATGATGCCTAGTGCAGTTTTGTCGCCGGAACTCTTTTGCGGCTTTGTTTCCGCAAAGCCGATGACTGCTGCTTTTCCTTTGATGCTCATGGTTCCCCCTCCTATGAGTTTCGTCGAGGCAGCGTCACTGTACTCCGGACAGACCAGGGCTGTCAAAGCAGGCATGATGATAAGGGGTAGATTACTACTGAGAGGAAGGTTTGTGCGGCGATGTTGCCCCAGATGCGTTGGACTTGCGCCGTCCGACTCGACAGACGTATGATCCACAAAGTTAAAAATTCAACCCGGACGTGTATTCTCTTATGAAGTTCTCCGCCGTAGTTGCCCAAGTGTTGGAGTTGCTACAGAGCCAGAAGCGGGTCTCTTATCGAGCACTCAAGAGAGAGTTCGAGCTTGATGATGATTACATCGAAGACCTGAAAGCTGAGATCATCGACGCGAGACAACTAGCTACGGATGAAGACGGCAAGGTATTAGTCTGGAAAGGCAATCTAGCGTCTAGCGTCCAGAGTCTAGGGTCAGAGGGACAAGAGCGCGCCTCCATTCTTCAGACCCTAGACTCTAGACTGGCCGCTGCGGAGCGTCGGCAACTGACGGTGATGTTTTGTGACCTGGTCGGCTCGACGACGTTATCCGCGCAACTGGACCCGGAAGAGCTACGGGAAGTGGTGCAGGCTTACCAAGAGACCTGTACGAAGGTGATCCGGCGCTACGAGGGATACGTCGCCCAACATTTGGGTGATGGCTTATTAGTCTACTTTGGTTATCCTGCGGCGCATGAAGATGATGCGGTACGAGCCGTGCGGGCGGGGTTGGAGATTGTGGCGGAACTATCGCGTCTGAACGAGCAGATGTCGGTCACCGTAGGGGCACGGCGCCGCCGCGCCCCTACAGACCCCACAACGACACCACCTTTACAAGTCCGCATCGGCATTCACACTGGCCTCGTTGTTATTGGTGAAATTGGCAGCGGCGAGAAGCGCGAGGTGTTGGCGTTGGGGGAGACGCCCAACATTGCCGCCCGCGTACAGGGAGCGGCCGAACCCGACACGGTGGTCGTGAGTACGATGACGCATCACTTGATGCAGAGTTTATTTGAATGTCAGGAGCTTGGACCTCAGACGCTCAAAGGCATTTCTACTCCTTTGTCGTTGTATCGAGTCATTGGCGAGAGTACAGTGCAGAGCCGCTTTGAGGCGGCAGTTGGCTTCGGCTTAACCCCGCTGGTTGGACGTGAGGAAGAACTCGGTTTGTTACAACGACGGTGGGCGCAGGCGAAAGACGGCGCTGGCCAAGTGGTGCTGCTTAGTGGTGAGGCTGGCATTGGCAAATCTCGCCTCGTGCAGGGGCTTAAAGAGCAGGTAACCGCGGAAGGCGCGACCCGCGTTGAGTTCCGATGCTCTCCGTATCACCAGAATAGCGCTCTGTACCCTATTATTGATCACTTACGGCGTCTTCTTCAGTTCGCCCGCGAGGATACTCCCATTGCAAAGCTGGCCAAACTCCAGCATGTTCTCGCTCGCTATCATTTTCCGCAAGCCGACACCGCGCCGCTTTTGGCCGCGTTGTTGTCGCTTCCACACCCCGAAGGATACCTGCCTTTGACGGCCAGTCCGCAGAAGCGGAAGGAGAAGACGCAAGCTGCTCTCGTGGCGTGGCTGGTCGAAGAGGCGGAGCGACAACCCGTCTACAACGCCTGGGAAGATGTGCACTGGGCGGACCCCTCGACGCTGGAGGTGCTGACTTTATTGTTGGAACAAATCCCTACGACGCAGATGCTTACAGTGTTGACCTTTCGTCCTGAGTTTGCGTCGCCTTGGGGGAATCGTTCACATGTCAGTCAGCTCACGCTGAGCCGTTTAGGGCGCAGTCAGGTTGAAGCGATGGTCGAGCGGGTCGCAGGCGAGCAGTCGCTCCCGCGGGAAGTCGTGCAACAGATTGTGAGTAAGACCGATGGTGTGCCCCTCTTTGTCGAAGAATTGACCAAGACTGTTGTCGAAGCCGTAGGGGCGCAGCATGCTGCGCCCGTGCGTACCTTAGGCATTCCCGCTACTCTACAGGATGCCCTGATGGCTCGCCTTGATCGGCTTGGACCAGCCAAAGAGATTGCGCAGCTAGGCGCGACTCTAGGGCGAGAGTTTTCTTATGAACTTCTTCACGCTGTCGCCAACCGAGACGAGGGAAGCTTGCAGCAGGGGCTCAGACAATTGGTGGAGGTGGAGTTGGTGTATCAGCGCGGGCTGGCGCCGCAGGTGCACTATCTCTTCAAGCATGCGCTTATTCAGGACACAGCCTATCAATCGTTGCTGAAGAGTAGACGCCAGCAACTCCATCAGCAAATTGCTCAAGCATTGGCGGATCGATTTCCTGAGACGATCGAGACCCAGCCCGAACTGCTGGCCCACCACTACACCGAAGCGGGGCTCAAAGAGCAGGCGATTCCCTACTGGCAAAAAGCTGGACAAAGAGCTGCTCAGCGTTCGGCCAATGTGGAAGCTATCAGCCATCTCACCAAGGGCCTGGAGTTACTCAAGACACTGCCAGACACCACCGAGCGGGCCCAGCAAGAACTCCCACTGAGACTTGCCTTGAGCGTGTCGCTGAGGGATACCAAAGGCTATGCAGCCCCAGAAGTAGAACAAACCTGTAGACGGGCGTTAGAGCTGTGCCGACAATTAGGGGAAACTCCTCAGCTCTTCCCTGTACTGTTTGGACTCGCGGCATTTCATGTCGTGCGGGGAGATTTTCAGACAACCTATGAGCTGGGAAAACAACTTCTACGCCTCGCTCAAAGCGTTCAAGATCCAGCTCTCCTTGTGCCGGCCCAAGATGCATTGGGACAGACCTTATATTTCTTGGGGGATTTTGTTTCTGCCCGAGAGCATTTAGAGCAGGGGATGACCGTTTATAACTTCCACAAACATCACTCCCTCGCGGCTCTCTATGGAATGGACCCTGGGGAGAATTGCCTCTGCTTTATTGCTTATGTTCTCTGGAAACTTGGCTATCCGGATCGAGCCCTGAAGATAATCCAGGAAACGCTCACCTTAGCACAGCAATTCTTCCATCCCTTCAATCTGGCTTTTGTCTTGAACAGTGTCGCTGCGGTCCATGAGTTTCGCCGGGAGGTACAGGCAGTTCAAAAATGGGCCGAAGAGGTCGTTACTCTCTCAAACGAGCGGGGGTTTGTACTTCTCTTAGCGCTTGGAACTATCTTCCAGGGGTGGGCGCTAACTGAACAGGGACAAGGAGAGGAGGGGATTGCGCAAATACGCGAGGGTATAACTGCCCATCGAGCCTCGGGAGCAGTGATGGGGCGCTCATATTACCTGGCTCTGCTAGCTGAGGCGTGCGGGAAAGTCGGGCGCTTAGAGGAGGGACTTAATGCACTGGCCGAGGGGTTAACCTGTGTGGAGAAAACTGGAGAGCGGAGATGGGAAGCCGAGCTGTATCGGCTCAAAGGTGAACTCCTGCTGGCGCAGGCAAGGGAACAGGCAACGGGGAAGAGTTACTGATCCCTAATCCCTGTTGCCCGATGCCCGGATTTTAGTTCACGGAAAGGTTTGACACGAAAGACCTGCAAGAAGCGAAAACATTGATCGAAGAATTGAGCCATTGAGAAATTGAGTGATTGGGTCATCGAAGGATTGAATCATTAAAAACATAGACTTTTGACTTCCCTGTTCAATGACTCAATGGACAAATGATCCGATGACTCAATTCAAGGCTTACAAGAGCTGAAAACTCCAGCTTCTTCAGCGTTCTGCTCCTCCTTCTTCCTTACGCCGTTCTGCCAGAGTCGCGTTTACTCCTTCCTGGGAATATGATAGCTCTGTCGCACAGATTGCCTTGCCAGGAGGAGAGCGCCATGTCGGGCCATTCCAAATGGAGTACGATTAAACATAAAAAAGCGCTAAAAGACGCCCGTCGTGGGAAAGCCTTTACCAAACTCATCAAAGACCTGACCATTGCCGCCCGTATCGGCGGCAGCGATCTGAATTCTAACCCCCGTCTTCGCACTGCGGTTGCCGCCGCGAAGGGGGCGAGCATGCCGAACGATACGATCGATCGCGCCATTAAAAAGGGTGCAGGCGAACTCGAAGGCGTATTGTACGAAGAAGTCACCTATGAAGGGCATGGACCTGGCGGTGTGGCGATCATGGTGCAAGTGCTGACTGACAATAAGAACCGGACAGTCTCGGAAGTGCGGCATTTCTTTTCTAAACATGGCGGCAGCTTAGGTTCTCCTAATTCTGTGGCCTGGATGTTCACCAAAAAGGGCACGATCCATGTCGAGCGTTCCCAAGTTGAAGAAGATCGGTTGATGGAGATTGCGCTCGACGCCGGCGCGGAAGATGTCACGGCTGGTGAGGAATTGTTCGAGATCACCACTGCTCCGGAAGACGTTGATGCAGTCCGCGAGGAGTTAGAAAAGGCCAGCATTACCGTTGCGTCCGCGGAAGCCACGATGATTCCTCAGAATACGGTCATGCTTTCAGGCAAAGAAGCCGAGCAGACCCTTAAATTGCTGGAAATCTTGCAAGAGCACGACGACGTGCAAAGCGTTTCGGCAAACTTCGATATGGATCAGGAGGAGATGGAGCGCTTGAGCGCCGCCTGAGAAAGTGTGGTGTTGTGGGTGAGCGAACGGTCTCCCCGTCTTTACGAGTGCTTGGCATTGATCCTGGAACCCTCCGTACCGGGTGGGGGATTATTGAACGCAGAGGGCGCAGCCTCTCGTTCTGCGCGGCAGGCGTACTGACCGCGAAAGGCTTTCACTCTCTTCCAGAACGCTTGCGGCTGATCTACGCTGGCATTGTGGAAGTGATACAAACGTATGCTCCTCAGGTTCTGAGTCTCGAAAAAGCCTTCGTCTCGTATAACGTACAAAGCGCTTTGCGTCTGGGCGAGGCGCGAGGCATAGCGCTCTTGGCCGCCGCGCAAGCAGGGTTGCGCATCGCCGAATATAATCCAACGGAAATTAAAGCGGCAGTCGCCGGCTTTGGTCGCGCAGAGAAAATGCAGGTGCAAAAAGCAGTGTTCGCCCTCCTGAGTAACGGAAGCTCTCCTGAAGCGTTAGGATTGCCAGTTAGTAAAGATGCAACCGACGCTTTGGCTGCTGCAATTTGTCATCTGCAGTCTTCTTCTCTTTCGGGACATCTCCAAGAATTAGGCGGCGTCAAGGGAGGAGGCACGAGTTTATTGCGTTCGCGTCCCCGTTCGTTGCGCAATGTCTTGCCGAAGAAAATGATCGAGCAACTGTTAATCACTGCCCAACAACGCGGCAAGACGAAATGAGCTTCAGGTAAAGATCATGCTCAGCTTCTCTATCTTCTCATGCCCAGGCTCTGCCTGGGCATGGCGTGAGGGTATAACTTTACAGCCTCTGGGGATTGCGTTCCCAGGCTCCGCTTGGGAACGAGGTCGTCAACTTTTTGTATGATTGCGCGTTTGATCGGTGTGTTAGAAGAGAAAACACCAGAGCAACTGGTTGTTGATGTACAGGGCGTGGGATACCAAGTGTTCGTGTCGTTACAGACGTTTTACCGCTTACCGGCGCTGCACGAACGAGTGTCTCTGCATATCCATACGCACCTTCGTGAGGATGCGTTGTTGCTCTATGGCTTCCTGGAGGAGAAGGAGAAAACTTCTTTTCTCTTGCTCAAAGGTGTGACAGGGATTGGTCCGCGACTGGCGCTCAACATCCTTTCTGGCATCCCTGTCGATGAACTCGAGAAGGCGCTACGAGCGAGTGATGTAACGAGACTCGTCGCTGTACCCGGAGTCGGGAAGAAAACCGCAGAGCGTTTGGTGATCGAACTTCGCGAGAAGGTGGGTTCTTTAGAAAGTGGGCTGCCAGGGGGGGCAGAGGAACGCTCTGCTCTCTCGGATGAGGCGGTTTCCGCTTTAGTCAATCTCGGCTATCGTCGTACAGAGGCGGAAAAAGCGGTGCGCGAAGCGCTGCGGCGCGGCGCGGCTAGTATTGCTGACCTAATTCGAGACGCCTTGCGGAGTCTGAGCGCATGAGTCGTAAGAAAAAACTGTCCGCTGAACAGGCCGCATCATCTGCGGAATTCGCTGAGGCGTCTGCCGAAACTGCTCTCAATTCAGAAAGCGAGGTGGCGCTGGCAAAGACGTCGCCCGACGCGCCGGAAGAGCAAGCCTTAGACACTTCCCTCCGTCCTCGTTTGTTGGATGATTACATTGGACAAGATAATATCAAGCAGAATCTGCGCATCGCTATCGCCGCGGCGCAGCAGCGCGGCGACGTGCTTGATCATCTCTTGTTCTGCGGTCCGCCAGGATTGGGGAAAACCTCTCTTGCTTATATTATGGCCCGCGAGATGGGAGTGGAGATCCGTGCGACCACCGGGCCTGTGATTGAACGCCCTGGCGATCTGGCTGCGATTCTGACCAACCTTGAAGAAGGCGACGTGTTGTTCATCGATGAAATTCATCGGTTAAACCGGCTCATTGAAGAGTTCCTCTACCCGGCGATGGAAGATTTTCAACTTGATCTTGTCGTGGGGCAGGGGCCGTCCGCCCGCACGGTCAAGCTGGCGCTCAAGCGTTTCACGCTGGTGGGGGCCACGACGCGGCAGGGCTTGTTGACTTCGCCGTTGCGAGATCGTTTTGGCTCGACTTTTCGATTGAACTTTTATCAAGTGGCAGATTTAGAAAAGATTATTCGACGCTCCGCCGCCATTCTCGGGGTGTCGATTGACGAGAGCGGCACGGAGGAAATCGCCCGACGTTCGCGCGGCACCCCGCGTATTGCGAACCGCTTGCTGCGGCGCGTGCGCGACTTTGCGCAAGTCAAAGGCGCGTCCGTAGTGACGCGCAAGGTGGCGCAAGACGCCTTATTGCTGTTGGAAGTTGACGAGGTCGGCTTCGATAACATGGACCGGGCGATTCTTTTAACTATTGTTGAAAAGTTTAATGGCGGTCCCGTTGGTGTGGAGACAATTGCCGCGGCTGTCGGGGAAGAGAAGAATACGATAGAAGACGTGTATGAGCCTTACCTCATTCAAGAGGGTTATCTGCAGCGGACCCCGCGTGGACGGGTGGCTACCTTACAGGCGTATCGTCATTTCGGTCTCACGCGACCGGGTGGAGAAGGGCAAGGGGAATTGTTCTGAGGGTAACGAGGCGTTATGGCGGAACTCGGAAAAACGTTGATTGTACTTGGCGGCGTATTGGTTGTGGTGGGAGTCCTACTCACATTGGGAGGAAAACTACCGTGGCTGGGACGTCTGCCCGGAGATATTGTTATTCAACGCGACAATTTCACCTTCTATTTCCCGTTAGCCACTTCCATCTTGCTCAGCGTGGTGTTGTCGTTACTGTTTATGCTGTTCCGTCGTTGAGGAAGATGTCATGATGAACCACAGACGGCAAGCTGTGCTTGATGGCCAGCACCGCCGCCAACGCTGGGAAGGCGTGGTGATTCTTGCGGCGGCGATAGGCGCTGTGATCTTCGCTTTCTTACAAGCGCGCTTGCCGCAGGTCAGCGATAGCCACGATCTCGCCAGCAATGTCTTATTCGTCCTCTTGATTAACCTCAATATCATTCTGCTGGTGTTGCTCGTTTTTCTTGTCGGTCGCAATCTTATCAAGCTTTTTTATGAACGGCGCCGTAAGTTGCTCGGTTCGCATTTACGTTTTCGTTTGGTAGTCTCTTTTGTTACTATCTCGCTCTTTCCAGCGATTTTGTTATTTCTCATTGGCGTCGGCTTTATGACCAGGTCGATCGAGAACTGGTTTGCCGCGCAAGTGGAAGACTCGCTGGAAGGCTCGTTGACTGCGGTTAATGCGTACTACGACCACTTAGCAGATGCGGCGGCGCGCGTGAGTCACGATGTGGCTATTGCATCCGAAGACACTGGTTTATTGGAGCGCAAACGCAAGCGGGCTCTCCAAGAGCTGCTTGAAGAGCGACAACAGTTATTTGCGCTTGAACGTCTTGAAGTCATCACAGCTGCACGTGAACCCCTCGCCGCCGTCATGCGCCCGGAAAGCACGATTGCGGAGGATGCGAAAGTGGAGCCGGCTGTGCTTGAACAGCTGCTCAAAGGGGAAGAAGTCCGGCGGATCCGTTCCGTGGGAGACGGACAACTTGTGTACGCCGGCGCGCCAATTATGGCTAAAGATAAAGATCAGGTGATTGGCGCTGTGGTTGCTGCGTATTATGTTGCGGGCAACATAGCGCGCCAAAGCTCACAGGTCGCGGATGCGTTTCGTGAGTACCGCCATCTCAAGATTCTCAAACAGCCGATCAAGAGTAATTATATTATCACCATGTCGCTGGTGACGCTGGTGGCGGTGTTTTCTGCTGTGTGGATTGGTTTGTTTCTCGCCAAAAAAATCTCTGTGCCTTTGCAACAGTTGGCGGTCGGAACGCGTGCGGTGGCTCGGGGGCACTGGCAGCACCGTATCGAAGGCGAGGGAGAAGACGAAGTCGGCACGTTAGTCGCGGCGTTCAATCGTATGACCGAAGATTTACAGCGGAGTCACCAAGAATTAGAAGCCCGGCGTCGCTCTATGGAAATTTTGCTGGCGAATATCAATGCCGGCGTGGTGGCCCTGGATCGTGAGGGAATGGTGACGACGGTGAATCGCGCCGCCGAGCGTCTGCTGGGCGTCGAGAATCTTGCGAGTGTCGGTCATGATTACCGTGAAGTCTTCTCGGCGACGGAATTTAATGAAGTACGTCGCGTCGTTCGCGACCTGTTGCCCACGCCGTTGCTTGGCGGGGTCGAAGCCGAAGAGACGCCTGGCGAGAGTCAGGGACAATTACGTTTGAACCGAGAAGGACAAAGTCTTTTGGTGTTGATCACTGGCACGGCGCTGACGGGTGATCATAGCGAGGTGCAAGGGCTTGTCTGCTTTTTTGAAGATGTAACGCAGATTATTCGTGTCGAGCGTATGGAAGCCTGGCGCGAAGTGGCGTGTCGTATCGCTCATGAAATTAAGAATCCTCTCACCCCTATTCAACTTGCCGCCGAGCGGCTGCACCGGCGATTTGCCCCGCAGATCCATGACCATCGTGAAGTCTTTGACGAATGTGTCCATAGTGTCGCCCAGGAAGTTGAAGCAATCAAACGGTTAGTGAATGAATTTTCTACTTTTGCGCGGCTGCCGGCGGCGGATCATCGTCCTGAAGACCTGAACGGACTCGTACAAGAAACCTTGGCGCTCTTCGATACGGCGCATCGAGATATCGAATTTATCTGGCAGCCCGATCGCACCCTGCCGCTTTTGGATCTGGACCGCGAAGGCGTCAAGCGAGTGTTGCGTAATCTTCTGGATAACGCGGTAGCCGCGTGCCGAGAAGCAGCAAACGGCGTCCCTGGTCGGATCGAAGTCACAATCCGTTACCTCCGCACCCTGGGTATTGCCCGTCTCGAAGTGGCGGATAACGGCTGCGGCATCCCGCACGAAGTCAAAGATCGCTTATTCGAGCCCTATTTTTCTACAAAGAAAGAAGGAACGGGTTTAGGACTAGCGATTGTGGCGACGGTAGTCGCGGATCATCAAGCATTCATTCGGGTGCGTGATAACCAACCGCGGGGAAGCCGCTTTATTATTGAACTACCTGTGCGGCGCAGTGAATTGCGGATCGCCTCAAATACAGATAGAACTCCGGTGTTGGTGAACGGCGTTGGCCGGGAGGGGTAAGGAAGGACGGATGGAAGAAACAATCTTGATTGTCGATGATGAAGCGCAAATTCGCACTACTCTCCGTGGGGTGCTCAGCGATGAAGGATATCGGGTGCTCGATGCTGAAGACGCCCTCAAAGCGCTTGAGTTGATCTCCTCTCAACGTCCCCATTTGGTCATTCTTGACATCTGGATGCCGCACATGGACGGGATCGAGTTACTCGAACAGCTCAAAACTCGCGCTCCTGAACTCCCGATTATTGTGGTGTCCGGCCACGGTACAATTGAAACAGCCGTGCGGGCAACCAAGCTCGGCGCGTCCGATTTTCTCGAAAAACCGTTTTCTCTCGATACTCTCCTGCGTTCTGTGCGTCGGGCGATGCATCAAGACATGGGCGCCGCTACTGACGTGGTGGCCCCTCTAACTGTATCCTCGTTCGCACCACCCTATCACGGCGTCGCCCGTCTGGCGCCCGCCCGTACGATCTCTCAGAGTGTTGTGGTGCAAGGCCAAGGGCTGCACTCAGGCGCACGGACGGGAGTGATTTTACAGCCATTGCCGCCGGGGAGCGGCATCCTCTTCAATCCTTTGTCTGCGGATATCGCCATTCCCGCTTCAGTTGATTATGTTGAATCGACTGGATATGCGACTTGCCTGCGTCGTGAGGGAGTGGTCGCCAAGACGGTTGAGCATCTCCTGTCGGCGTTACATGGATATGGCATCACCAATCTACTGGTGAAGATGCAAGAAGAGATTCCGATTATTGACGGTTCGGCGGCTGAGTTTTGCCAGCTGTTGGATAACGCCGGGTTCGTGGAACAACCTGAAGAGATCGAAGAGATTCGCGTGAATCGCGTCTACAACGTTGGCAGTCCCAAAAGCGGAAAGTTTTTGCGTATTGAGCCGGCGGACCAATTTGAAATTCACTACACGTTAATCTATCCGGAACCTGTGGGCCGACAGGAGTACCACTACGTTCATCGCGGCCCTGACACCTATCGAGATGAGATCGCTCCTGCCCGCACTTTTGGCTTTCTCAAGGAGATCCGCGCCCTCGAAGAGATGGGGCTTGCCAACGGCGGACGCCTCAACAATTGCATTTTAATTGGTGAGCAGGGCGTGCTGAATCCGCCGTTGCGTTTCCCCGATGAACTTGTGCGCCACAAAATCCTTGACTTAATGGGCGACTTGTACCTCTTGGGTCGTCCTTTGCGAGGAAAGATCACCGCCTGCCGTACTGGGCATACCGACAATGTTGCGCTTGTCCGTGCTATTCGTGATGGGATGAAGTTGCGGCCTACGGTGCATTGAGGCGTCGGCGGTTTGAACACTCACAAAGGGGCGTCAACAGCAGTTACACTCTTTTCGGAGTAGTGCTACAGTGCAGCATCTTCTGGGAGGAGCGCCTTCTATGGCAGAGAAAGGCGACGTAACGATCAAGATCCCGCGCCCACTTTACGAAAAACTACAAATCATCATTGGCGACACAGGCTTTCATTCTGTAACGGAATTTATTGTCTACGTCCTGCGCGATCTCGTTTCGACAGAAGCCGCAATTGACTCAAAGAAGCATCCGCAGGCGCGATCGGTCACTGAAGAAGATAGCGCGGACTTAACGTCTGAAGAAATTCGTATCATTCGTAAACGCCTGCAGGATCTTGGCTATCTATAACTTCTTTACGATATCGCCAGCGAAAAATCTTAAAAGGTGAGCCGCAGTCCCGCCAGGTAACTGAACGGGGGGGTGCGGAACCCCAATATCTCCTCATAGCGCCGATCGAAGAGGTTCTCGATCTTGCCGTAGACCGAGAGTCGCGCCCCCGACCACCCGAAGGCGGGAACCGTGTAAGACACCGCCAGATCGGTCCGAGCAAACATCGGGTTCGTACGTGTGACGCCTTTGCGTGGATCAATGTCGTCGCGATCGCCCAGGACTTTCACACTAAGGTAGACGTCGAGCTGATCATCCCAGTTTTCCTTGACAGGTGTTTGGTAATTGAGTTGCACTGCGCCGAACCTCGTTGGGCGGCGGAGAAGATGGCCATCTTTAGTGTGGAAATCAAGAAAAGTGAAATAGCCGCTCGCTATCAGTTGCGAAGAGAGACAAAAAGTCGGAATCACTTCTACGCCTTGTACGTCAACGCGTCCTTGATTTTGGGCTTGGAAAATAAAATTGGCGGGATCAATGAGGACGCCTTCAATCAGGCCCTTCACGCGACGGTTGAAGTATGTGGTTTCGATCGAGAACCGTGGGTCTCCCAGGCTTTGCTCGAATCCAGCGTTCCATTCGCTGCTGTTTTCGGGGCCGAGGTTCGGATTGCCGAAATTGGGGAAGAAGAGTTCGTTGAAGTTCGGGGCGCGGAACCCTTCAGCGTAACTGCCTTTGAGTCTGGTTCCCGTCTGTGGGATCAGATAAGCGATCGACCATGAGGGCGTCACATGCGTACCAAAATCCTGGTTGTCATCGACGCGGAAGCCTGCAGTGAGAAACAGACGTTCATTGAGCAGTCGGAGCCGCTCTTGGAGATAGTAAGCAAAATTGTTGCGATTTTTGCGATACTCAGTCCGAAACCCGCCGAAATTTGAGCGGACATCCGCCGAGCGATCCTTGAACTCGAAGCCTGCGGTGGTGATGCTAATGTCCCGCCACGAATAGTTCGCTTGCGCTTCGCCGGTTTTGAGTTCCACCGGAATACGTGAAATACCCGAGCCGAACGGATCAAACTGGTCCGGTTCGTCGAAGAACCGCTGGTTGTCTTTGACATACGCGCCGGCGATGCGGTAGTTGAAAGAGTCGCCAATCGTCTGTTCCCATTCTCCTTTCGCCAAGACAAAATTTTCGAGCTGGCGGGCGTTGGGGTCGGGAAGGCCGAGATAATTTTTGTTGTTAAACAACCCGACCTTTGCGTCTCCGTACCGGAAAAACCCCCGCAGGACGCCTTGCGGAAGCAAATTCATATCGAGACGAAGGTTGGTGGTAAAATTGCGGTGTCCGTCATTGAAGAGGCGAAATCCACTGGTATCAATATTTGCGACCGCCCCGGAGAACCCGACGATACCCTGCGACCCTGAAAATGAGAGCACCTCTCTCGAAGTGCCGCCATTGCCGCCTTCGCTGGAGATACTGGCGGTCAGCGGACCCTCTCCTCGTTTGCTCAAAATATTGATCACGCCACCCACGGCTTGAGAGCCATAGAGCGTACCCCCGCCGCCACGCAGCACTTCAATGCGGCCAATGTTCTCACTCGTGAGGTTGCTGAAATCCGCCGAACCGAGGGTGACGCTGTTGACCTCGACGCCGTCAATGAGCACCAGGGTCTGATCGGTTTCTGTTCCACGCAGAAAGATACCGGTGGTTGTTCCTCGTGAGCCGCTTTGTTCTATGTTGAGACCTGGCACATTGCGCAGCGCATCGGCGACGGTTGTCGCTTGCTGCCAGCGGATTTCTTCTTCCCCGATAACGGTGATTGACGCAGCGGTTTCTTGTAGGGGCGTTTCCATGCGCGTGGCGGTCACCACCACTGGCTTCATCTGAGAAACGTTTTGTTGCTGCGGAGGCGGCGTTTGGTTTGGTTGTTCATCTTGCTTCTGGGCTTCTTGCGCGAGCACGCAGGAAACATGAAAACCAAAGCTAGCGAGCAGAAAGAAGGATAGGTATCCCCGACGCATAACTCAGATCCTTTTCTGCGCGGATCAAAAACATATCTTTGCAGAGCCCCGTAGCCAAGGCTCTTGCGACAGACCAACAAAGACAGCCAAGAGAAAAGCACCGAGGAGTGATGACCCGCGCCTGAACACGCCCCAGCAGAGGGGAGAGATCAAGCGCAACGAGAAAAGCCAAGGAGACGAAGCGTGGCGCTGGGACCTCCCCCGCGGAAGGCTGCCTTTTCTGACCGGCGGGGTAGGTCTCCTGGCTTGAGGATCATCCTATTCGCCGCGCCTTCCCAGCAGAGCCAGTGGCGTATGCGGCTTTCGTCCCCTCTCACAGTTGCGGGGCAGCAGGGGGATTTCACCCCTTTCCCTCTTCGCCCGCTCGCGCGGGACCCAACCGGAGTAACGAACGGTTTAATAGGGAGCTGGAAGAGAATTGTCAAGCGCAGGAGCAGAAACGACTGGCCTCAAGTACGCGAACACAGCCGACGATAGGCTTCTCTCTGTAGGGGGCGACCTATGTATCGGCCTATTAAAACCGGGCGCACACATAGGTGCGCCCCTACACGACCCCGAACGCCCGACCCTGCGCTTTGCATCTCAAGAGTCTCCACTCCGTGAAAGGCTCATTGCACAGGCGTTAACTTGTTTTGATCTTCTAGAGACGTTTCCGGCGGCGGGACCATAGAGAAGCGCTTGAGAAGCAGATACGGACCTCCCCCGCTGAAGGGGCTCGTGATGATTCCACTAACCCCAAACTGGAAGCCGATGAGGGTGCCGGTGAACCACAACTCTTTTCCTTGCTCGGGCAGATCCTTGACCATTTCCTCGTCAGGGTAGAGGACCAACAGGAAATTGCTGGCGTTGGCTCGCAGCGATAACGACCCATTGCCGATGAGCATAGTCGGCACTAGCGTCATACCAAAGAAGTCGAAGTCTTCGACTTCGCCAGTTTTGTCATTCCGATGAAAAAAATGCTTCTTGTCAGAGAAACGCCGAAATCCACCGGTGACCCTCATTTCCTGGCCCACCTGCTGTTTGGCTAGAAAATTGACATATTCGTCGGCCCAACCTTGATTGCTGAGCACGAACGTCAGCACGAGGAGACTTCCTATAAGGAATCGCGATTGCAGCATTGACTGGCGTCCTTTCTGTCCCAAGCGCTGCGCCACAGTCTATGCGATGCGGCGGCTAAAAGTAAAGAAGCCGGGCTCGAGCGTCTTGCTGTCGTTACAATTTCCAGCCACAATAACGCAGCAAGCGAGGCGCACGATGCGGAATTGGCGATCCCGTTTAACTCCTTTACAACAGAGAATTTATGATCGAAGCGCCGCTATTGCTGCGATTCCGCTCACTCCGACCCCGCAACTCTTTGAGGCGACTCAAGCCTTGGATGCGGCGCTTAGCCAGGACGATCATCCGCGAGTCGAGCTGCTTGCGCAAACGATTGTGAACCAGATTTGTTGGCGGCTGGGCGTGCGCACCGTTCGCGTCCAGGTGCAGGGGGTGCGCCCCTCCAACCGGCGCGGTGAACTGCACGGACTCTATACGCAATACAACGGGGGCAGTCGTGACGATTCGATTCAGGTGTGGATGCGTACGGCCAAACGCGGCCAAGTCGTGGCGTTCCGCACGTTCCTGCGTACGCTTCTGCACGAAGTCTGTCACCATCTCGACTATGTGCATTTGCATCTGCGCGAGTCCTATCACACGGAAGGATTCTTTCAGAGGGAATCGAGTCTGTTTCGTGTGATCGTCTCACCAGCCAAGACCGACGAGGAAAAGTCTACTCCCTCCCTCTCGGCGATGGTGGGCGCAATCATCGCGGAACGAAGAGCAAACGATTCCAGTAAGGAGTCTTGAACTGGGCGAGGCGCGAAAGGGCTTGCTCAGCGAGTTCGTAGCGCTTGGAGACGGTTGCGTGCTCCGGGATAGTCGGGATCGTAGCGGAGCGCTTCCCGCAGTTCGTCCACCGCTTCGCGTGTTTCCCCTAGATCAGCATACACATCTGCCAACTCAGCATGCGCGCGTGGACTCTGAGGGCAAATCCGCAGTCCACGTTGATAGAGGGACACTTTCTCATCCAGGTCCGTCATATCTTTTGCCCGGTAAAAATACGTCTTTGCTCGCTGGCACGCGTCCTCGTCCCGCTGCAATCCCGTTTGGCGTGTCGTCTCTTCGCGTGCGAGACGATGCTCTTCTTGTCTACCGCTTAAGGCTGCGGCCTCTCGGCGCAACGCTTCAGCTCGTTCAGTAGAGCCTGGATGTGACGAAAAGAAACCAGCCGACGCGGTCTGCGGCACTTCGCGCGCCATCCGCTCCATGACTTGTGGGCCGGCGTTGGGATCAAACCCGGCTTCAAAAGCGTAGCGCAAGCCTACTTGGTCCGCCTCACGTTCTTGATCCTGATTAAAGTGGTTCAGGAACATTTGCCCGACAGTGCCAGCGAGCTGGCCGCTATAAGGGATAAAAATATTGGCGAGGGCTGCGCCGATGCCAAGGGCCGTGTTATTCATCGCGCCGCGCGTCACATGGCCTAGGGTGATATGCGCCAGCTCGTGCCCCACGATCATCGCCAGTTCATCATCCGAACGGACGAACTGCATCATACCTTCGGTCACCATAACTTCACCAAAGGTCGCGCCGGCGTTAATTGAACCTTCATTCGCAGCGAGAGAGAATTGCACTTTCGGACGATCCTTCTGCGGAAGCGTCTGAAGCAAGCGGCGAGCAACTCGGTCTAATTGTAGGAGCTGCCGCCGATACAACGTCCGCTCTCGGGGCGGCAATTGGCTCAACGCAGCGTCCACGTCCTCTTCGTCGGCGAGCGCGGGGAAGGTCGGAATGATCCATACACAGAGCAGCAAGCCTGCTATCCAATGTCTCATCAGCATCTCCTTACTATTGTATCTGTGCTATAGTACGACTCTCTAATGAACACAACCTAGCGAGGGGGGTCGCAATGTCGGAATCGGTTTATGTTGGCGATATTGCTCGTTACGAAGGTCAAGAAGTCACCCTGAGAGGATGGCTGTACAACAAGCGGTCGAGTGGAAAATTGCATTTCTTGCAGGTGCGGGACGGGACCGGCGTCATTCAATGTGTCGTCTTCAAAGGCGACGTGTCGCCAGAAGTCTTCCAGATGGCGGATCACGTTTCCCAGGAATCTTCCCTTCTTGTTACTGGTACTGTCCGTGCTGATGCCCGTTCGCCGATCGGTTTCGAGCTCTCGGTCAAAGATCTCCAAATTTTGCAGGAAGCCCAGGATTATCCGATCACACTCAAAGAACATGGTGTCGCCTTTCTGCTGGATCATCGACATCTATGGCTGCGTTCTTCGCGTCAGCATGCGTTGCTGCGTGTCCGCAGTGAGGTCATCAAGGCGTGCCGCAATTATTTTGATGAGCATGGATTCACCTTGCTCGATGCCCCGATCTTCACGCCTGCTGCGTGTGAGGGGACAACCACGTTGTTTCCGGTCGATTATTTTGGCGACACGGTCTATCTCACCCAAAGCGGTCAACTGTACATGGAAGCTGGGGCGATGGCATTCGGTAAAGTCTACTGCTTTGGTCCCACCTTTCGCGCCGAGAAATCCAAGACCCGCCGCCATCTCACCGAGTTCTGGATGATCGAGCCGGAGGTGGCGTACTGTGACCTGAACGGCGACATGGCTTTAGCGGAAGACTTCATCGAATATGTCGTTCAGCGCGTCATTAGCAATCGTAGAGCAGAGCTGCTCTCGCTAGAGCGGGATCTGAGCAAACTTGAAAATGTGAAAAAGCCGTTTCCGCGCATCAGTTACGGCGAGGCGATCGAATTGTTACAAAAGAAAGGCGTAGAAATCAGCTGGGGCGCAGATTTCGGCGGAGATGAAGAGACCCTGATTTCCGAATCGTTCGATCGTCCGGTGATCATTCATCGCTATCCAGTGGAGAACAAGGCTTTTTATATGAAGGCTGATCCGGAAAACCCTCAAGTTGCCTTGTGCATGGATGTGCTCGGGCCGGAAGGATACGGAGAAATCATTGGCGGCGGACAGCGGGAAGACGACCTCGCTGTTTTGCAAACGAAAATTCGCGCTCACCAACTGCCGGAAGAAGCCTTCTCGTGGTATCTCGACCTGCGGAGATATGGCTCAGTGCCGCACGCCGGCTTCGGCATGGGCGTCGAACGCATGGTGACGTGGCTGTGTGGGCTGCATCACGTGCGCGAGGCGATTCCCTTCCCGCGCATGCTGGAACGGGTGACGCCGTAAACATCGGCTGGAGGCGAGTGACGATAATGGTTCAATTTGGTCCCAACAGTTTGTTTACGTAGGGGTGGGTCCCCGTGCCTACCCAGCTTTCGGGCGACCACAAGGGGTCGCCCCTACGTCACTATTGAGCTTCGAGCACAAGAATCCGATACGCGTGAAATTCGGGGATATCATTTTTGAAAAAGATGAAGCGAAAATCGTCCTGGGCGCTGGCGTTGAGGTGCTCCACCCCCATGTCGGCTAACGCCTTTTTCCCGGATTCATAGTCTTCTTCCCGCAATGCTTCGGCTCTGCGGTTGTAGACATAGTCGCGAAACACGATGGCGCCGTCTTCGTCTAACAACTCACACTGCAGTTTGACGTAGGTCAGGGGCTTTTCTGAGGCGTTTTCCAAACGGCCATTGATGAGCAACAAAGGCTCGGAACCGCCCCCCATATTGAGGAAAGACGTCCACTCACCGTGGTGGGAAAGGAGGCGCACGCCGAGCCCGTCCGTGGAGATCACACTTCCCAGCACGGCAGTCGGAGCGTCTGGAATGCCTGTGGTGTCGGGCGGCGCGGCAAGAGCTTGGGGAAGTTCAAGCATCACGACGTAGAAGAAGATAAGGAAAAGCACTTCACGGATCACCATCACCATCCTCTAGATCATCAATAGCATGAAGTGAAGCATCGGTGTCATTGGGAGTCTTCTCCGGTTTGTTGACGCAGCATTGGCAGAAGACGAAGAAATTGTCTTCAATGATAATTCGTATGCGCAATACTGTTTCTTCTTCGTTTCCTCCGGGCGCCGAAGGCGTCGTGCGACCTGCGGTGGACGCCCTCAGAAGCGAGTCGCCCACCCGGGCATGGTACACATTGAACGTGGAGGCGTTAACCCAACGTCTGCAAACGAACATTAATGTTGGTCTGACTGAAGATGAAGCCCAGAAGCGACTACACCTTTACGGTTTAAATGTGCTCCTAGAGGGTGCTCCTCCCTCCCCCGTGGCAGTGCTGCTGCGGCAATTCTCCAGTTTGATTGTATGGGTGCTCATAGGTGCGGCACTGGTTTCTGGTTTGCTCCAGGAATGGATCGACGCTGCCGCCATTGTCGTAATCGTCGGTCTGAACGCCGTGCTTGGGTTCATGCAGGAGTACCAAGCTGAGCGCTCGCTGGCGGCGTTGAAAAAACTGGCGGTAACTCATGCCCGGGTACTCAGAGAAGGCGAACTCTAAACGATCCCTGCCAGTGCTCTCGCGCCTGGAGACGTGATTTATATTGAGTGCTGTTGTCGCCATGACCGGTGACGGTGTGAATGATGCGCCTGCGGTGAAGGCGGCGGATATCGGCGTCGCCATGGGCGTCTCCGGGACCGATGTCACCAAAGAGGCCGCCGCGATGGTGATCACTGACGATAACTTCGCTTCTATTGCCGCCGCGATTGAAGAGGGCCACGGTATTTATGACAACATTCAGAAGGCGGTGTTTTATCTGCTCTCATGTAACCCGAGTGAAATTATCTTTATGTTGTTGACAGCAGTCTCGTTCTTGCCGCTGCCGTTGTTGCCAGTGCAAATCTTGTGGATCAATCTTGTGACCGATGGCTTTCCAGCGCTCGCGTTAGTAGTGGACCCAACGAGCCCTGATCTTATGCAACGCCCGCCGCGTTCGCCCGGCGCCCCGTTTCTCTCACTGCGACAGTTACTTGTATTGAGCGGGCAGGGGTTGTTCATGGCTGCAGTTGCGTTGGCGGTGTTTCTTTTTTTCCTCTACGGAGCGGAGCAAAATCTCCAAGAGGCGCGGACGGCGGCTTTCGCCGTGCTTGTCTTAGCGCAGCTTACGCACGCATTTAATTGTCGCCACGCCAGTCACTCGTTGTTTTCATTAGGCGTCGGCTCCAACGTGACGCTGCTGTGGGCTGTGGGCGGCTCAATTATGTTGCAGGCGGCAATTATGCTACTGCCTTGGACTCAGGCCGTGTTTGGACTTGCGCCGTTAGATCCGACAGATTGGTTTGTGATCTGCGCTTTGGGAATAACGCCATTGCCGGCCATGGAAATGTGGAAGGCCCTGGGGCATTGGTGTGAAAGATCGCGTTCAAGAACCATCCGCACAAATGGAAACTTATGAAGGGGGGAGGAATTATGTTGAGAAGTTTGTCCTATGGACGGAGGTTTGGGATGATCCTTGGTCTTGCTCTTTTCTCGGCGCATCCGAGCTGGAGCGCTGAGGAGGAGATGAACGCGCAGGTCGGTTGGGGAAAAGAGTTGTTTCTTCGCCATTGCGCTTTGTGTCATGGCGAGGATGGGAAGGGGAACGGACCTGCGGCAATAGCGTTAAAGAACCCACCCGCGGACTTAACACGCCTCACGCATGGTGGACAGTTTCCTCGTGCGGAGATCATGCATTTTATCGACGGTGAGCGCCCCGTGCCGGCTCACGGTCCTCGTCATATGCCGGTCTGGGGCGAGATCTTTCGCGATGAACAGGGTGACAGTGCGGCGCGCATGCGCATTCATTCTTTGACTGCTTTTCTGAAGTCGATGCAGCAGCAGTAATCCTCCCATCTCTAAACGTTATGCTCTCGCTCCAAGTCTACTTTGTATACTCTGTATTGCGACGCACGCAGCAGAACATCTCTTCACAGTTCCATCCTCCTGTCCCTGTTTGCTCGTCCCAGAAGTGCTCGCGGACATATTCCTGAAACGCCTCCTCTGTCGGGGGGCGGGAGAAGGCCTCAGCGTCCCGGTCACACAACATAAAGCGGGCAATCGTGAGCGTCTCCGCAAACGAAGTGGTCGTGATGGAGACGGGAGCGCGCAGAAAAGAAAAAGCGAACTCCGGGTGAAGCGGAAGCTCTCTGGCTAAGATCTCGGAGAGGTCATAACGCGGCGCCCCAAAATGCGCGAGCATCTGATTACATCCAGAATCCACGTCCTTAGAAGTTTCACGACGGCCTCACAGGAAGAAGACGCTTGCTCTCTGGTATTTTAGCAGAACTCCATGATGACGAGTATAAGCACATTGCTCCATACGAGGCGTCCTCCTCCTGAGTAGCACTGTCAAAGGAATACCAGGTGTTGTTGTCCCAGACGCTTCGGGAAGGCGTCCTGAGTTACTTCTGGCAGACCAACCCGATAACAAGGTTGTTGTCATGCATATCCTGCCAGTACGCTTCCCCATAGCGTGTCACGTCTTCCGGCGCTACCTCCGTGGGGCGCCAGGTGAAGTCTAGGAATCCAACCTCCTGCATCCCCCACTCATACGTGGCTCGGCTCCATTGGAAATACCGGAAAGGGGTGGGAGGCGCGGTGACAAACTCGGCGTCGCATATGTAGTGGTCCTCTTGGGGCTCTCCACGGAGCACAGTGACTCCGTACTGTGTAGCGTTCGACTTACGCATGGAGAACTCCGGGGACTACACTTTGATGGAGAGCACAGAAAGAAAGGGGGCCTGCCGGAACACGAATAAAGAAGCAACGTCGGCAATGGAGCAAGGACTCTTGTCCTAAGGGATCAACATCTTAACAACGTCGATGATAAGGGGGAAACGATCATGAATACACGGTCAATGCTACTTTCTTTGGCGCTCTTCGCGACTCCGATTGTGGATGCCAGTCAAGTGCTCGCCGTTCCGCCAGTTGATGGCAGGGGAGTTCCCGCCTCTGCCGTATGTGCAGTGGGGACAGTGCTGCGTCCAGTTCTCCATTTCGATAAGGTCATCTTCATAATAGGCAATGGCGCCCTAACCCCTGCGACTCCTACCGATTTTCAGCAGCTTAACGCCCTGCCACGTCTCACCGAACTGGATATCAAGATCAAGGACGATCCCAAGACTGTCGCCGATCTCAAAGGCAAGGTGCTTACCTTCTTAGGGGCAGCGACAACTGCCACCAATCGGGCCCTGATTAAGATAGTAGATGTAGAGTATGCGGTCATCTGTGGTCAGTAGCCGGTTCCACGACAATCGCAGTTGGGGAGGTAACGCGCCGCCTACCGGTGAATGTGCAGCGCGTTCGACCATCCATCCCACGGAGAGAGGATGCTCTGTCCTCTCTCCGTCTCGTCGCTACTTCCACTCTCCTCATGATGCGCGCTCCTCGCGGGAGAGCGGTAAGTGATCGGTTCCCTTGATCGCACTACTTTTTCTGCAGGGACAGTAAGTAGTAGACAATGTTTAATAGCCGTCCTGTTGCTTTTGTTTCTGAGGCGAGTCCTCCCTCTTTTGTTTGCATCAAGAACAGGTCCCCCCATACCGGCATAGCGGGTGTACCGTGGCCCTTGACTGGTTCACGACCGTCGACAATGCGGTACACTTGCCAGAACGGAAATTTGCCGCCGTGTTGTTTGCTGAGCCGAGTTAAATCCGGCGGATTCTCCGCTAAGAGGTTGAGATTCTTCATCACACTGTCGCCTTTACTATTGAGCCCGTGACAGATTACACAATGTTGACGAAATTCATGTTTACCGGACGCCACGACTTCTGCTTCTTGAGCGAAACTTGAGGTCGTCCATAACGTGACCGCGAATAAAGCGCCGATGATTGTTGTTGTCATCCTTTTGCCTTTTCTGGAGACGAGAGATTGCATGCATTACCGCGCCTCTGTTTGTGAGGATGGAGCGATAGAGCCAATAGGTTTTGCTGCTGAAACCGAGAGTGAGTCTGACCGCAAATAGATGAACCAATAGACTAATCCCACCAGAAAGACTCCGCCTATGATGTTTCCGATGGTGACAGGCAGAAGATTGACGAACAAGAAATTTGTCCAGGAGAGCGACGGGTAATCCGCGGCGCTTTTACCGATGGTTTGTAAAAAGGCGACATCAGTTTTGATCAACAATCCGACAGGAATAAAATACATATTCGCGATGCTGTGCTCGAAACCGGCTGCTACGAAAGTGCTGATCGGAAACACAATAGCGAGGATCTTGTCCGCTGTGCTTCGCGCCCCTACTAAGCAAAGCCACACCGCCAGGCAGACCAGGGTATTACAGAGAATGCCGAGCGCTACGGCTTGGATAAATCCCAGGGACGTCTTCATGCGCGCGATTTCCAAGGCAGTGAGCCTGACCACGCCGCCGCCGGAAGTGTACCGGCCGGAGCAATACACGAGGACTGCAGCGCCAAAAAGGGAAGCTGCCCCGCCGCGCCAGCGCTCACCGTGGTTGAAGCAATGGCGCCAAACGCGATGAAGGCGCCAGCCAGCATCGCTAGCATCAGGAGCGGCCAGAAAGACATGCGACATTTTTGCGCCCCAACGAGTTCCGCTTTCTTGGCGATGGCTGCTGGAAGCAGAGCGTCGATATTTATGTGCTCCATTCTTGCCGTTTCCTCTCGGAACTCACATTGAGGACGTGAAGGAGAATTCTGAACACGGTCTTACTTGCTCCGGCTTTTACGCGACCCGATTCTGTTTCACCCAGGCTTCGGCCTGTTCATGGATCGGGCCTGTCGGTATGAAACGTTAAATTCCGTCAAGCAGATCTTTTTGATGATTGGGCAGAGATAGGGACTGGTCCACGTGCCGCGCCGGTATTAACAGCTTGACGATCTCCAGGACCGACGAAAAGGGCGTTGTGACGAAAGTGGCCTTCAAGCCCGGGCGCCGAGAATTCATTTCCCATGAGCAGTAGGTGTACAAGTTCGACGTTGTTCAGCTCAGATTTGCGTGCAATCAATGCCCGTAAGAGCGGACGCGGCGTCGCCGCGTTGCCGCTGGTGAACACGCGATCGCCGCTTTTGATCAGGCCGACAGCTTCCTCTGCGCTCCGGCGTTTGTTGCGATAGTCATCAGTCCAGGACATACGTGATAGTTTCAGATAACAAGTTATAAGTGTTGACTAAAAAGCGGACCACTGCTCCGGCTTCTCGACGTTTCAGCTTGTGGTTGGGGAACGCAGCCGCCCCGATAAGGCGTACACGCCCCCTGGTGAACGGGAAAGATTTCTACTCAGTGAATACTGAGAACGGTGTAGCCTTTTTTTTCTAACGTGCTAGAGGCGACTCCTGGCTCCACTCCACGCGCACGCAAATAAAAGATCGGTTGCTCACTCCAGGGGTCTTTATACGTTCCCACGCTGAGCACTTCCCCTCCAACCTGCTGAATCACCCCTGCTGCATCAGTAAGGTTGCCTGCTTTTTCCGTTTCCAGGATATCAATCCGTATACTGCCCTGCACTGAAGCCCCTGAGACCTCAAGGAACGCCTGCATGATGTCACTCGTAGTAATGATCCCCGCGACTTTGCCGTTCTCAATCACCGGCAATCCACTAAACTGATGTTTTCGCATCAGTCGTACGGCTTCCTCTATTGGGGTGATTGGAGAAATGGTGAGTGGAGATTCCGTCATCGCGCCGTCAACGCGGGTGCGGTCTTCGGAGCCGACGAACCGAAGAATATCTCTATCGGTCAAAATGCCGACCAGTGCGCCGTCTTGGACGACCGGCAGACGACGAAATTTGCCGTTTGTCATCTTTTCCCGAGCCGTGGCCAGGGTGTCTTGGGGGCTGATCGTAATAGGGTTGGCCGTCATTCGATGTCGCACTAACATAGCAAGCTCCTCTCTACCGCTTTCTTGTTAGCACAACAGATGCCGGGCAACGGAAATTGCATGCTACGAGAGCGTGTGACGCGGATACTGAGTTTTTTTGATAAGAGCGTGGCTTATGATATATACGCAGCGCCTCAGCCTTCTTATATTTCGGAAAATGTGAGCTAACGTTTTGCAAATATAAGAAACGAACCACTGCGCTGCTTGATTCCGAGGAACACGTTGTTTATCTCATATGGTTAGCATTTTGCTTCTCAGCAGCCGTATGCGAGAAGTTTTTCGTCTTGCCGTAGGAGAGCCAAATGACTGATGCAATCACGCTTCCACAAGAAATTGGGGAGGGAAAGGAACGAGAAGTAGAGACGTTATTTGCTGATGCTTGGCGAAAGCTCGTGCTGATCCGTCTGCGCCGTGGCGCGTTGTTAGCAGATCACTCCGCTAAGCACCCAATCACGATTCACACGGTGTTAGGAACAGGAGTGCTCAATGTCGATGGTCGCGTGTACCCGCTCTCTCCAGGGACAATCGTACCAGTAGAGGCTCATGTCGTTCATAATGTCCAGGCTCGCCCCGAGTTAGCACTTGTGGTGACGTTTTTTCGGCAGGTAGACACAGGAGGCGTTGAAACAACGGCGCAGTTTGATTGAGTGCTATACAAACCGCCGGATTCATCCTTATTCTGTCGTGCTGCTAACACGGGCGGTTCAGGTGAGAAGCACCGCTATAATGCCAGTAAAAAAAATCCCATCAAACGTGCCTGCCCCGCCGATAGAGGCAATGGGCGCTCCAAGACCGGCGAGCTTTGATATATTCAGCAAGTCGGCGCCGATAAGACAGCCGAGCGTGCCGGCAATGTAAGCAAGCGCTGGCGCCTGTTCCCGCGCCAGCACCAGCCCCGTTGCTGCGGCAACAAGGGGTGGGATGAAGATCGGAATGGCAATGCCAACTCCGGGAATGGGGCGTGCGAAGTTGTGCACGATCGCAGAGACAATGGCGATACCCAGTACTCCGCGCCCCACGAGCTCAGTACTAAATAAAAGATAGAGCGAGATACAGGCCGGGATGATTGCGCCGCCCAAATTAATGGCGATCACCGTACCTTGCTGATGTCTGAGGATTGGAATAACGTGCCGGACTCCGAAAAAATCAACCATCCGATCGGAGACCAGCGAGCCGCTCTCAATCCTGGTGATCGGAATGTTCAAAGAACTGCCAAGTAGGGAAAGCAGAAGTAGGGGAAAAATGAGATGCGCGCTGATGCCCAGGCGCTCATAGGCGTAACTAATGATCCCCACCTGGACAAGAAAGAAAAGAAAGATCAGGAAGAGAAAACTGCCGACAATAAGCAGTACAGTGACGGGAAAGAAGATGAAAGGACGCATAAGAGGCGCCGATTATCGAGACATTGAATGAAAGTCTCGCTTCTTGAAAGCGAGAAAAAGGGGACATCCTCTTTTCATTTTTGCGAATCTCCTCTCTTCAGGACGATGGAGATTTCTCGTTGATAAGCAGATTACAGGAAACCTTTCTTTGCTTCTTCCGCAAGCATAGCGTCCAACATATCGCTCCGAGTAATTATACCGACCAGCTTATCGTGCTCCACCACAGGCAGTGCGCCAAACCTCTGCCGCCGCAACAAGTGCGCAGCTTCGCGCAACGAAGTCTGCGGCGCGACGGAAATAACGTTGTACGTCATGATCTCTTCGACCGTATGCGAGTCGCCAAATTCATCGATGTCTTTTCCACAGAAGAGGCGCAAACTTGACGGATAAGCGTCGCGAATGTCACTGTTAGTGACTATACCGACTAATTGTTCGTCAGACACGACCGGCAGCTGATTGATGCGATATTTGACCAGTCGTTCGCGCGCATGACGTATCGTGTCTTTCGGTTTGATAGTCATCAACGATTTTGTCATCCATTGCGACACTTCCATAAAGTCTTGTCCTCCAAAGCTTCTGTCGTGAGAGAGCAAGTCTTGTACCGGCAGTGGGAGGCGATAATTTGCAGCGAAATCCACAGAAGTTTCTCATGTATAAGAATAACGAGGCGAAATTGTGCCAAAACTGGGAAAAAACTCTTGAGGCAACGTGGCGCCACGCTTGCTCTTAGAACATACCCATGAAGGTCCACTGCTCCGCCAAAGAATGAGGAAAGGGAAGAATATGCATCGCTTTCTCGAATGTACGGTCGGTCAGTATATGACTCGGCAAGTCAAGACAGTCTCGCGGAACACAACGCTGCAGGAACTTGAAGCATTATTTGCAAAGCACGATTTCAATGCGTTTCCGGTGATGGAAGGGAAAGACGTAAGCGGCGTCGTGACGAAGTTTGATTTTCTCAAGACCTTTGCGTTTACGACGGGGCAACTGCTGCCACAGTATGACGAGCTTATGAAACGCACGGTAGCAGAGGTGATGACAGAAGCCGTTGTGCATGTTGAACCAGGCGCACCATTGACCAGAGTGCTGCAGTTGATGGTCAATCTGAAAGCCAGAAGTTTTCCGGTGCTGACTCCTGATAAGCAACTTGTAGGGATGATCGCCCGCGAGGACAATATGCGCGCGCTCAAGGAATCGACTCGTGAAAGCTAACGCCAAGAAGGAATTGCGCTATGAATATTCAAAAAATCCTCGTCCCTTTCGATTTTTCCGAATACTCGGAGAAAGCCTGTAATTGGGCTATAGCCATGGCGGAGAAATGGCGCGCCTGTATCCTCCTCCTCCATATCGTGCCGCGCCCTAGTTATCCACCCGTACTGATGGGCGCACATTTCAATGCCGCAGATTTTGAGACAGGACTGCAAACCGAGGCGGAAGAACGTGCAAAAGCTTTTATCCAGAAGACCGCCCACGGACGAGTGCCGATCGACGTCAAAGTCCTCGTTGGCGAACCATCCTCAGATCTCTGTAAGATCGCGGAAGAAGAACAGTTTGACATGGTAATTATGGGTTCGCATGGACGGACTGGTTTAGGACACATGTTGTTAGGCAGCGTGGCCGAACGAGTAGTGCGACTTTCGCCGTGCCCGGTGCTGGTTGTGGGTAAAAAAGCCCCAGCGTAATTCCGTGTAGGTGTTCTTATGCGCCTCGTACGGCAAGCACAGGGCAGGGCACGGAGCCGAACGAATCACTTTCATGACGTAGCATTTAATGTGAATACATCTCAGATTTCCAACCTTCTTCTCCGACCAGTGGAACAAATGCACACTCACCGAGATCTTCGGTTTCCGTTGTGTTTCCTCGTTTCCACACACGGAGGAGCTTTTGTTCATAGCGAGAGCCGACGGGCAAGACCAGGCGTCCCCCGTCTTTCAGTTGCTCTACAAGAGAAGAGGGGACAAGGGGCGAGGCTGCTGCGACGACAATAACATCGTAAGGTGCTCCGGGCCGCCAGCCGATGCTGCCGTTTGCGGCGACCACTTCAACATTGTCATAGGCGAGGTCGTTGAGCATTATGCGAGCAGATTGCGCCAGCTCAGGAATAACCTCAACCGTATATACATGGTTGGCAAGCCTTCCCAACAACGCGGCTTGATACCCCGACCCCGTTCCTACTTCCAAAACACGTTCGTCGCCTCTTAATTTCAAGGCCTGTATCATGAGCGCGACGATATAAGGTTGAGAAATCGTTTGCCCATAGCCAATCGGCAACGGATGATCTTCATACGCCCACATTTGGCTCATCTCCGGCACGAAGAGGTGACGTGGGACCTCACGCATGGCTTGCAGCACGCGTGGATCAACAATGCCGCGACGTTCGAGTTGCTCCTTGATCATGTTGAGTCTAAGCGTCTGGTAATGGTTTGCTTTCATGTTCATGTCGTCCCTTATTCTTTATAAACAAAAACGGAGCAACCAATATGCCAGACGGCATATTGCAACGCTCTTCAATCGAACGCCCTCAGTGTTGATACATGCTCGGCTGGCCTGATGAAGCCGATGGCAGGCCGCAGCACCATCAAGCAACGACTATCTTCTCGGGTCCTTATGTCTAGAATAAACGACTCTCATTTAATGACGGCGCCACGCTCGCTTAATTAACGTAGGACTTCCGCCCACATGAGATCAGCATGCGGAAGCGCCACGGTCTCATTTGCTCCGACCTGGATAGCAAGCCGGGCATCCCTGAGAGTTTGAGACGGAATTTCCTCTAGTTGTATCCAAGTACTGCCTCCATTTGTCGAGTAATATGGGGCGTAGGTGTTTGTGGCAAGATTACGATCTAAGCGAAGGATGAGATTGCTGGTGTTGTTTAGTGTCCGTTGTTCAAGAATAGAACCCACTCCGGCTATTTCCTGCATAGCCCCAACACTTGCTCCCACTCCGGTGCTGTTGAAATTACGACGAACACTCACGTAGTGATCATCATCTTGATACGCTAAAAGTCCAACTTGTTGATAATTGGCCGTTGGATTAAAAGCTGCAATTTTCAGCCGGAGACTCGTCCAATCTCCGGGCAAATCCCGAAATATCATGTTCTGAGAGTTGTTTTGCCCTTTCCACAGTTCGCCAGAGCTCACCGGGAGACGAATCGTTCCTTGATGGAGATTTTGGTCATAGTTGATTACTAAGCTCCCGGTTTGCTCAGTGTCTCGGATAGTCCCCATTGTAGTCCTGGCTAAGAAATTCCAGCCATTTGTAAACAGCATCGCACGATTCGTATACACAAAATCGAAATGTCCAGCGACGGGAGGGGGAGCAACATAGGTGAATCCCCCTGTCGTGGTTGCAACCCCACTTGCAGTGAGTACGGTAAGATTTTGAGCCCCGATGCCTGGAGGCGCTGTCGCTGTGATCTTGGTGGAACTGTTGACTATAAATGAGGCCGCTACTGGACCAAAGCGAACCTCCTGCACATTGACAAAGTTTGCGCCATTGATTGTGACGCTCGCGCCGCCGTACGACGAACCACTACTGGGGCTCGTCGTGGTAATAGTTGGTGGTGGAGTGGGCAACGGTACGGTCACTGTCTTGCCACCCTCGAATCCCTGGATATGTACCGGAACTCCCTCAGTATCCGGGTAGAACACAAGCATAGTTGTTTCTATAGGCGCCCCATCGGCAGTGACTGCATCACCCTCAAATGTCACTTGTAGTCCATTGGTCGTCTGTGTCGCTCCAACAAGAATCGACTTATCTCGTGCATAGAGATAATCTCCCAGGTTCTCCATAAAGAGGTGTTGTACTCCATTCTCCTTCAGCCACACTGACGCCTGCTTGATGACTGCTCGACGATCTCCCATCGTAGCATATTGATAGTTGACAATATCATGAGTGTAGATTTGCACTGGACTGAGTCCCGACCATTGTCGCCAGGTGTACCGTTGCAGTTGATCAACACTTGCGGGCACTGATTGGTTATATGCCGAACTTGGCCAGATAAAGTCACTGCGAGGATACTTCAACCAATCAATATATTGCGAAGTAAACAAGAAGAACCTCTGTGGCGAGAAACCGGACCGGCTGCCAACTATATAGTCATCGGCAAAAAAGAAAGGATACGTCTCCCCAGGATTAAGTTTAGGGGGACGCTCATATGACCAAAAGCTGCGAGCCTGCATGCGCTCGGCGCCATTGTAAAGATTCACGTTGTTGGATGGCGGCTGTTGAAATCCAGGCTCCTGCAGTGAGGTGATGTAGCGGAAGCCAAGCGCATTCCAGAGATCGTGCCCTGTATTGTTGCTGAGATCCCAGTAATGCGCGACCAATGCTCGCGAGAATGACGGAATCGCGTCTGTCCCGCCATTCCCTACTTTCCACGTCTTAATGGCATTGAGGTTCGTTAACCATTGAGCATCGGTCAATGGTCCACTCGACGCATTCCAATACATATCCCCATACGTGATGTTGCCAAAAGAATGCGGAGCAATTTCTAGCTTCTTCGCTTGGACATCTGCAATCACACTTGCTCGCTCACTGCTTCCGGGAGGGAAATTGTCGGTAAAGAGATACCCTGTGACCTTCCAGGGCCCACCTATGCCAGCGACATTTGCATTTCCAGTGAAGCTAGGGTCGTAGAGGTCTTTGACTCGCACGCTCCAGCCCGGCATGGTATCGTCCATCTGCACCGCCCAGTAGCGTGGGTGACCGCGGAGCACGAAAGGTTTTCGCGCCGCCCAAACTAAACTCCGCCAGAACAGATCATCTACGCCTTGTACGAACCCAAGGCGATCTGCTTTCAAATAGGCATAACTGCCAAAGTGAACGACTCGACCAGCGCTAGTGTCTCGGGCAAGAATCAATGGTCCGTTTCCCAACTGGGCAATGACAGTGCCCGTAGCGTTGGTTAAGACTGTTGGCGCTACAGTACGGACTACTCCGTTACTGTCTGCATGAAAGTTGTACTTGATGTCTCCTGGGGGCTCTCCCAGGAACCGGCGCTGCCAAGCCGCAATGAAATGTGGCGTCGCTCCATCTGATAAGACTGCGGCTGGTACACGGATGGAACTTGCTTGAGAACCGAGTGTACTTCCCGTCGCGCCAAAGAGGCTCTGCATGTGACCTTGGCTCCCGACAGTAGCTGCGGCATCGAGGTTGACGAAACCGCTGCCGCCATTCACTGCCGCCACGATTGCATTCTGCCATACCGGCGAGAGATTCAGCCCACTGTGGCCGGAGACGATAAGCTGTCGTGCTCCGAGGTCTGCAGGTGGTTGTATAACAGACGTATCAAAAATTTCGTATGGCGCTTGGAGATGATCAAAATAAAGCTGAGGATAACGTTGAAACTCTCCTGGATTCGCCGGATCGAGGTTATATCCTGCGAGGTTACTGCCATTGACCAGTACTGCTATGGTCAAAATGGCGGCATTAGCCTGATTCTGATTTTGCGTCACGACAAAGCCATTGATGAGACTCGCCTTTTGATCGTCCGGGTTCGTCACTGTTACTATCCGCCCACCCACCGTCGCCGTCGCCCCGATTGTCAGATTAGCTGTCAGGTGGGCGCCCGAGGTAAAGGTGCAACTCGTGACTGTAATCCCACTGCCAAAACTACACGTCGCCCCACTCTGGAAATTGCTTCCCGTGATCGCCACATTCGTCAACTTCTGTCCCTGCGCGCCCGAATTCGGCGTCACTCCCGTCACCGTCGGCGCCATCCGTACAATCTCCACCCACGCCACATCCGCCACCGGCAACGTTCCCGCCGCATTTGCCCCTACCTGAATCCCCACTCGCGCATTACTCAACACTACCGTCGGAATCCCCGTCAGTTGCACCCAGGTCGCCCCATTGTCTACGGAATAGAACGGCGCATACGCATTCGTGCTCGGGTTCCGATCTAACCGCAAAATCAGATTCTTCGTGTTGTTTAACACCCGCCGCTGCACTATCGTCGCGATCCCTCCCTTTTCATACATCCCCCCGATGTTGGGTCCCCCCGTGTTGCTATTGTAGTTGCGCCGCACACTCACATAGGTGTCGTCGTTTTGGTACACCAATAATCCCACTTGTTGGTTATCGGCCACAGGCGCAAACGCACTGATTTTGAGCCGCACGCTCACCCAATCGCTGGGTAAATTGCGCAACACCATGTTTTGCGAATTGTTGCTGTTACGCCAAATCTCCCCACTGCCCACAGGAAAGCGCAACACTCCCGGATGGGTCGCCTGGTTATAGTTCACCGCTAAGGTTCCACTCTGTTCCGTATTCCGAGTCGATCCCCCGGCCGTTTTAGCCAGAAAGTCCCACCCCTGAGCCTTTAACTCCGCACTGCTCCCCGCCGTGAAGTCAAAGTGCCCCGCCCCACTCGCTGCGGCCAAGGAGCTTTGCGCGTACGCTCGGGGGGGCTTCACCGCTGTGCTGAGGGCGGTTAGCAGGCCGAGCAGGAGTGTTGCTCCCAACCGTATGATTCCAAATCTATTCATGGGACTGCGGATCAACATTACTCTCTCTCCTATGCAGTGGGATTCATAAAGCGCTAGTAGTGTTTTTCAGGAGCAGGGGACAGGAATTTTTCGCTTCCCTATTACAAGAGAGAGAGTCTTAATCAAGTACTAACTGCTCTCCCAAGTGGAACAGGACACTTAAGGTCCCTTTCCTCAGGGGAGTTCAGATGCATGCTTGAGATCTAGAGGGAGAATGAGCGCAGCCGAAGCGCATTACTAATCACAGACACCGAACTGAACGTCATGGCCGCGCTGGCGATCATAGGGCTCAGAAGCAGTCCAAACACAGGGTAGAGCACGCCCGCTGCAAGAGGAACTCCAAGCAAGTTATAAACAAAGGCAAAAAATAAATTCTGCCGGATATTGCGCATCGTACCGCGGCTCAATCGGCGGGCGCGCACGATGCCTCGCAGATCTCCCTTCACTAGGGTGACTCCGGCGCTTTCCATGGCTACGTCTGTTCCCGTCCCCATCGCGATGCCTATCTGCGCTAGCGCCAGCGCTGGGGCGTCGTTGACGCCGTCGCCGGCCATCGCCACTATGCGCCCCGCCGCTTGCAGTCGTTTTATGCTTTCACCTTTTTGCTCGGGCAAGACTTCGGCCTCTACTGTATCAATCCCCAACTTGCGAGCAACCGTCTCGGCGGTGGTGCGGCTATCGCCAGTCAACATGACGATGCGCATTCCCTCTTCATGCACCATTCGCACAGCTTCGTAGGTTGACTCTTTGATCGGGTCGGCGACCCCGAGCAGTCCGATCAGTCGATGATCGGCGGCGACAAACATGACAGTTTGCCCCTCGCGGCGTAGTGCTTCAGCTCGCTCCATAGCTGCTCCTAGGTCAATCTTCAGTTCCGCAAAAAGCGCCTGGTTGCCGAGTGCTACAGCTCGATTATCCACCTGGCCGATCACGCCTTTCCCTGTAATTGAGCGAAAACCTTCGACTGAAGAGAGCGTTATTCCTTTCACTTCCGCCCCAGCGACGATAGCAGCGGCTAACGGATGTTCACTGCCTCGCTCAAGACTTGCTGCGAAACGCAACAGTTCCGTTTCGCTGGATTCTGACAGCGACGCGACCGAGAGCAGACGCGGTTTGCCTTCGGTCAGTGTGCCGGTTTTATCCACAACCAGTGTGTCCACTTTCTCCAACACTTCGAGCGCTTCCGCGTTCTTGATCAAGACGCCTGCCGTGGCTCCGCGTCCAGTGCCTACCATAATGGACATCGGCGTCGCCAAACCGAGAGCGCAAGGGCAGGCAATAATAAGCACAGCAACGGCGTTCACTAACGCGTAGCCCATACGCGGTTCAGGACCAAACAGTCCCCAGACGCCAAAAGTGAGTACGGCGATAAGCACTACAGTCGGAACGAAGTACGATGAAACCAGGTCAGCTAGACGCTGGATCGGGGCGCGACTCCGCTGAGCTTCGCTCACCATACGAACGATCTGTGCAAGAAGCATGTCGCTGCCCACTCGTTCAGCTTGCATCACGAAGCCGCCGGCTCCATTCACTGTGCCCCCAGTCACTCGGGAGCCCGGTCCTTTTTCTACTGGGATGGGTTCGCCTGTGACCATCGATTCATCTACGGCGCTGGTTCCTTCCAGTACGACACCATCCACAGGAATCTTCTCTCCGGGACGCACCCGAAGTCGGTTGCCCGGTTGGACACGCTCGAGCGTAATATCTTCCTCGGTTCCATCGTTGCTCAACACCCGAGCCGTTTTGGGCGTCAGACCGAGCAACATCTTGATGGCGCTGCTGGTTTGACTGCGCGCGCGCAGCTCAAGCACTTGTCCAAGCAGCACGAGCGTGGTGATCACCGCGGCGGCCTCGAAATAGACCGCAACCTCGCCGCTGTGAGTGCGGAAAGAAGCTGGGAACACATCTGGAAAGAGCACCGCGATCACGCTGTAGCCATAAGCAGCGCCAGTACCGATAGCGATCAGCGTAAACATGTTTAAACTGCGGTTGACAATGGAGAACCATCCTCGCTGGAAGAATGGCCACCCGCCCCAGAAGACGACGGGGGTGGCAAATGTAAACTGAATCCAGGCGAGCGCTCGCATAGAGAGTATATGGTGTACAGGTTGACCTGGAAGCATCTCGGACATCGCAAGAAGAAACACCGGCAGCGTCAGCCCCAGACTAATCCAGAAGCGACGAGTCATGTCTAGCAGTTCTGGGTTGACCTCCTCTTCAACGGTCACGGTGCGAGGTTCAAGCGCCATCCCGCAGATAGAGCACGCCCCCGGCTCCGTTCGCACGACCTCCGGGTGCATGGGACAAACGTATTCAGTCCGGGCTACTGGAGCTTCGACAGTCAACGGTTCGAGCGCCATACCGCAAGAGGGGCAGCTCCCTGGCCTCGCCTGGCGAACTTCCGGATGCATAGGGCAGGTATAGCTATTCTTCTCGTCCGTCGGCTGTTGCGGAGCGTGGTGAGAGTGAGTCTCCGGCGTGTGGGGTTCATGAGGAAGGTTGAGATATGTAGTTGGCTCAGCCTGAAATTTTGTCAGGCAACGCTGACCACAAAAAAAGTACTGTTGTCCGTTATGCTCATAGGTATATTTGGCGTTAACAGGGTTTACCTTCATGCCGCAGACGGGGTCCCTCGCGAAATCGCCTTCTCTACTGGAGTCAGAGGAGGGCGCTGCATGTTCATGTCTATCTTTTTGTTCACCGTGCATAGGATTTCCTTTTGTCGCCGAGCGCCCGGGGTTGAATAGTCACGTGGGATATTCATTGTAGTGTGGCTCCCTTGTCGTTGTTCAAGGCCCTTCTCGTCTGTTCATACTTTAATCCCGTCGCGCTGGAGTTCCTCGCTGCTTGCAAGACGCGCCACTGTCCCTTTGGGGTGCTGATACCAACCCGGATCTTGATCGTAGCGTTCGAGATGTTCGCGCACCTTGAGCACCGTGAGTAAGCCGCCCATATCAATATAGTCGAACGGTCCCGGACCGCCGCGCATTGGGATGCTGTTCTGCGGCGCTTTCAGGTGACCACGCTCAAGATGGACGCTGTGCTCGGCCATACCGTTGTTGCCCATGGTCATGTAGTCGGGTAGCAGACTTTGCATCTTTGCGTCCAGTTCCCCTGACTCGACGCCGGTCATGTTAGGAAACTTGTCGCCCATCTGGTTCATGACGTGATGGGTCATGTGGCAGTGCATCGCCCAGTCGCCGGGCGCGTCGGCGACGAAGTCAATTGTACGGGACTGACCGACGGCGACCAGGACTGAGCTCTCTGGTTGTTGAGCGGACTGCGGGATCTGACCACCGTCGGTCTCGGTGATGCGGAACTGATGACCGTGGAGGTGGATCGGGTGATGACTCATGGCTCCAAGGTTCGCGATGCGGATCCGTACGCGGTCGCCAAGCCGCGTCACCATTGGCGCGCTAGCCGGGAAGACCTTGGCGTTGAACGTAAAGATATTGAAGTCCGTCATTTCATTAGGATTTGGTCGCGATGTGCCAACGTCAATTCGCCACTCGCTCAACAGGAACGCAAAGTCGCGATCCGGCCTTTCCTCTTTTGACTGCCGCGGATGAATAATGAAAAGGCCCAGCATGCCGAGCGCCATCTGTGTCATTTCGTCGTAGTGAGAATGATACATATACGTTCCGTGCTGGTGAAGCGTGAACTCGTAGCGGTACGTTTCGCCTGGCTGGATCACGTGCTGGGTGAGGCCGGCGACCCCGTCCATACCGTTTGGCAGGAGGAGACCATGCCAGTGGACGCTCGTGCCGCCGGCGAGTTTGTTCGTCACGTAGATGCGGACTCGATCTCCCTCAGCCGCTTCAATAGTTGGACCATGAACGCGGCCATTGTAGCCCCAGCAGCGCGCCTTGAGTCCGGGTGCGAACTCGTGCTCCACCTCTTCGGCGATGAGGTGGTAAACTTTCACGCCGTCCACGATCTTCCACGATAGTGAGATAGAGTTGGGCGTGACTACCGGCGTGTAATCCTTCCCTGGCTCGCCGGGCGGCAGAGTCGGCTTGGGGTCGGTACGCTCAAGCAGCGGCATGTTGCGCTCTGTTCCTGCGATGGTCGCACGCGGCTGATCCGGCTCGTGCGTGTGGGCGCCCTCGGCGGTGTGGACGTTGCGGAGTAGGACTGCGCCGCCGCCTAGTGCGGCGACTCCAGCGAGGAACTTGCGGCGGCCAATTGGTGGAGCGTCGATTGTCTTTTGTTCGGTTTGAGTTTGCATTGTCGTCGTCCAATCACTGAAGAGTAGAAAATGGAAAGCGGGGCAACTGTTCGAGAGCAGGCGCCGACGGCGCAGGTTCCGTCTGCGGTAAGCGACCAGCAAGAATAAGCGCGAGATCGGCATGCGCCGTCCAGTATTCTCGCAACGCGTCGATGTAGCGCACTGCCGTTTCGATCTGCTGTTCTTTTGCCCGTAGGAGATTCAGCGGCCCAACCTGCATGGCGTTATATTGAAGCTGCGTCTCTTGCAGGATACGGTCGCGCATTGGCAAGAGTACATCGTGGTAATGGAGCGCCCGATCACGGTAGCCGTCGATCCGATCACGCGTGGTCCGTGTGACGGCGCGTATGCGCACCGCAAGCGCGTAACGTAACTCTTGCGTCTCGCGGAGTTCGGCTTGCGCCCGTGCGATGCGTGCTTGACCGCGATCGAAAAAAGGGAGTGGAAGGATGAACATCGGTCCGGGCTTCCATTCTCCTCTGTCACGTGTTCCCACACCGCCAATTACGAGTTCCGGAATGAGCCCGCTTGCACGGTCGAGTCCCAGATTCTCCACGGCAGCCACAATGAGCTGTTCCGCCGCCGCAAGGTCGAGGCTGCGCTCGATAGCCTGTGACTCCAGGTGCGTCGAGTCCAACTGTTCGTTTGGCGGCTCGGGCAGATGCACGGAAGCCAATGTCCACCTCTGGGCCGTCTCCCCCCAAAGCCCCATGAGAGTATTCAGCATCTCGCGACTCTCACTTACAGTGACTTCAGCAAGGCGAAGGTCGAGCTTTGCTTCCTCGGCGAGTGCATGCTCGGAAGCAAGGTCAAGCTCTTTTATATTGCCAGCCTCCCGCATACGTTGTGCAAGTTCGAACGAGGCGGCTGTAGAGGCGGCCGCTTGGCGACGCATCTCCACTAGCTGTGCATTCGCTTGATGCTGATAGAAAACAATCCGCGTCCGCCACACAACATCAAGGACCTCCGCCGCGACGCGGAGCTTCGCCTCCTCGAATTTCGCCGCCGCCACGCGCTTTCGGAGCGGCGTGTAGAGGAAGTCGATGAAGTCCATAGCTATGTCAAAACCGAGATCGGCTATTCCGCCACCGACCGGCAATCCGGCAGTGGCGTTAATCACTGGGTTGTGAAGCAGGCTTGCCTGCACGAGGTCTGCCTGAGCGATTCCTAATCGCTCATAGAGCGCTTTCAATTGACGATTATTCAGCAAGGCGATCTGGACCGCGCCGTCTTCGCTGAGCCCATCCTTCAGCCGGGCCTCGATCGCTTCCAGAGCAGGCGGAGTCTCCTCAGCGCTAGGGGTCCAGGCAATTTCCTGTCCTGCGCGATCGGTCACGAGCCGCGCGACCTCGGGAAAGCCGGCCTTCGGGTCCACAGCGACTGTCGCACAGCCGCTGAGTCCTGCTGTTCCCATTACGATGTAGAAAAGAGCCGCACGCTTCATCAGTGACCTCCATGCGCCAT
>JACXTT010001395.1_pt1 | contig 40121 bp, 33 predicted proteins | sample 9270951 | NCBI WGS metagenome assembly JACXTT01 (sample SAMN15532306, study PRJNA645909) | rock metagenome | isolation source: weathered quartz diorite | place: Puerto Rico | collected 2017-06-21
ACGACTTCACCCGGGGGGTCTGGACCGGGCCGTTCAGGGCAATGAACCTGCGGTTCGGCATGGTTGCCACGGACCTGAAGACCGGCGAGCGATTCGTGTTCGGGCGCGGCAATACCGGCCAGGCCGTGCGCGCGTCGAGCAGCGTGCCAGGCGTATTCCAGCCGGTATCGATCCAGGGCCGCGACTACGTGGATGGCGGTCTGGTGGAGCCGGTGCCGGTCGACACGGCGCGCGCCATGGGCGCGGACTTCGTCATCGCGGTCAACATCTCCGCGGATCCGTCCAGCCAGAAGAACAGCGGACAGAGCGGCGTGCTGCTGCAAACCACGGCAATCATGGGCCAGTCGATCAACAAGATGGCACTCGCACGTGCCGACGTGGTGATCCGCCCGGACCTGCCGGACTTGGGCGGCGGCGACTTCAACTCGCGCAACCGTGCGATCCTGGCCGGCGAACAGGCCACGGCCGCCGTGATGGCCGGCTTGCGGGAAAAGCTCGAACAGGCCCGCCTGCGGCCCGCCGCGCCGGGAGGCACGGTTGCCACGCACTGAGGCGGCACGCCGAAGCGACAAAAACAAAAAGGACTGCCTGGGCAGTCCTTTTTTGGTTGCAACCGTCTGCGACTGTCAGCCGCCGTACAGTGAGCGGCCGTTGGCGTTGGGGTCGAAGCGCTTCAGCGTTTCAACCATGCCGCCCATGCTTTCGGCATTGGCACCGCGCTGGGAATCGTCGATCCGGCGGGCGCCGTTATAGCGCGTAACCCAATAGGAGGCACGCATGTCGTCGACGCGGATCTTGCTGCCCGTGGACGGGGCATGCACGAACTTGTTGTCGCCAATATAGATGCCGACGTGCGAGAACGTGCGGCGCATGGTGTTGAAAAACACCAGGTCGCCCGGCTTGAGGTCGTTGACCGCCACGTCGGTGCCGACCTGGCTCATTTCGACGGAGCGGCGCGGCAACATGAAGCCGAAGGTGTCATTGAACACGTAGCGGACGAAGCCGCTGCAGTCCAGGCCGGATTCCGGGCTGTTGCCGCCGAAGCGGTAACGCACGCCGATCAGGCCCAGCGCATTCATGACGAGGTCGCCAGCCTTGGTGGCGACATGGCTGGTGGAGTTCATCACCGACGACAGCAGGCCACGCTTGCCTTCCGGCTGGGCCTCGGTACCCAGTTCAGCGCGGGCATCGATACGTGCGTCGGGATCCTTGAACACCGTGTCAGCCAGTACTCCATTCGACAGAGTCGCACCGCAGGCAATGGCAATTCCAACGACGGCGCGCGCCAGGGAATGAAGTACCGTTCGCTGCATTGGTTCTCCTGATGAATCGGGTTCTACCGGCCCGGGAAGCTGCAAGGCGTCCCGGCGGACCAGAAATCTTGGGTGGATGCTACGCAATTTGCGCGCCAGCCCCTGCGGCACCGCTCGGCACCACAAGCGGGCGCCGCGTGCCATCAAGCGGCGGACAAACCACCCCTGAAAATAGCTATCGCGGCATAGTAAATAAATGTCATTGCGCTGTCAAAGTTCTTTACAGATTTCAGACAATTTTCAGAAGATTCCTAGAGATACGACACAAATCGCATCTGCTTTCTTATTTTTTGCATGCCGTTCGCGTGATAAGCAGCCCGACGCGCACCGTTGCTGCGCCGCGTCCGGATCACGCCGCACCGACCTGGGCAGCGGCCATCAGCTTGCGCGTGTAGGGATGTTGCGGTGCACCGAGAACAGCCTCGGTCTCGCCACTTTCCACCACCTCCCCCGCCTTCATCACGATGACCCGGTGGGCCATGGCCCGGATCACGGCCAGGTCGTGGCTGATGAACAGGTAGCTGAGGTTGTACTTGTGCTGCAACTGGGACAGCAGCGCCAGCACCTGCTGCTGGATCGAGACGTCCAGCGCCGAGGTCGGCTCGTCCAGCACTAGCACTTGCGGCTTCAGAATCAGCACGCGGGCGATGGCGATCCGCTGGCGCTGGCCGCCCGAGAACTCGTGCGGATACCGCCCCAATGCGGTGCGATCCAGACCCACCTCGCGCAGCGCCTCGATCACGCGCTCGCGCATGGCCAGGTGCGTGACGCCAGGCTGGTGCAGCGCCAGGCCCTCGCCGACGATCTGCTCGATTGTCATGCGCGGCGACAGCGAGCCGAAAGGATCCTGGAACACCACCTGCAGGCGCGAGCGCAGCGTGCGCCGCTCGCGGCGCGAGACAGCGTCGAAACTGCGCCCCAAAAAGTGGATCTGGCCGGCGCTCTTGCCCTGCAGGGCCAGCACGGCATGCGCGAGCGTGGTCTTGCCCGAGCCCGACTCGCCGACGATGCCGATCGTCTCGCCCTCGCGCAGCGTGAAATCAACGTCCTTGACCGCCGCGAAGCGGTCCTTGCCGAACCAGCCGGCCATGCCGGGACGCTTGCGGTCGTAGTTCACGCACAACCCGTGCGACTCCAGCAGGACCGGCGCCAGCGGCACCAGCGGCAGCACCTCGCGGCGCGGCCGGCTGTCGATCAGCTTGCGCGTGTACGGGTGCTGCGGCGCGGCAAAGACCTGCGCGGTCTCGCCCGTCTCTACCAGCACGCCCTTCTCCATCACGCCGACGCGCTGGGCAAAGGCCCGCACGAGGTTCAGGTCGTGCGTGATCAGCATCACAGCCATGCCAAACTCGGCCTGCAGGTCACGCAGCAAATCGAGAATTTGCGCCCTGATCGTCACATCCAGCGCAGTGGTCGGCTCGTCGGCCAGCAGCAGCTTGGGCCGGCATGCCAGGGCCATGGCGATCATCGCGCGCTGGCGCTGGCCGCCGGACAACTGATGCGGGAAGCTGTTGAAACGGTTGGCGGCGTCGCTGATGCCGGTGCGCTCCAGGAGTGCGATGGCGCGGTCGCGTGCCGCGCGGCGGTCCAGGCCCTCGTGCAGCGCCAGCGTCTCCACGATCTGGTTGCCGATCGTGTAAAGCGGGTTGAGCGCGGTCATCGGCTCCTGGAAGATCATCGCGATCTCCGAACCGCGGATGCCGCGCATCTCGCGGTCGGACACGTCCAGCAGGTCGCGCCCCTCGAAGCGGATGGCGCCCTGGTAGTGGGCATCCTCGACCAGCCGCAGCATGGCCAGCGCCGTCACGGTCTTGCCCGAACCGGACTCGCCCACCAGCGCGTAGCGTTCGCCGGCGCGCAGATCGAAGCTGACCTCGCGCACCGCGCGGGTCGCATGCTCGCCGTGGCCGAAGGTGACGGACAGCCGGTCCACGCACATCAGCGTGGCGCCCGGCGCCGGGACCGCGCCCGGAAGATTGTTGGCGCGATTCATTGCACGGCCTCCGCGGGCGCTGCCGCCGGCACTTTCGGCTCCACGCGGCCGCGCAGTTGGGCGAGCCCGAGCCGGGTGTCGAAGGCATCGCGCAGGGCATCGCCCATGAACGTCAGCAGCAGCAGCGTCACGACCAGCACGGCGAATGTCGACAGCGAGATCCACCAGGCATCGAGGTTGCCCTTGCCCTGGGCCAGCAGTTCGCCAAGGCTTGGCATGGTCGGCGGCACGCCCAGCCCCAAAAAGTCGAGGCTGGTCAGCGCCAGGATGGCGGCGCTCATGCGGAACGGCAGGAACGTGATGACCGGCGTCAGGCTGTTGGGCAGGATGTGGCGCCACATGATCTGCACGTTCGAGAGCCCCAGCGCTCGCGCGGCCTTCACGTAGTCGAGCGAGCGATTGCGGTAGAACTCGGCGCGCACGTAGTCGGACAACCCCATCCAGCCGAACAACGACAGCAGCACGATCAGTAGCGCCAGGCTCGGCTCGAAGATCGAGGCGAAGATGATCAGCAGGTAAAGCTCGGGCATGGAACTCCAGATCTCGATCGCGCGCTGCGAGAACAGGTCGAAGCGCCCGCCGAAGAAGCCCATCAACGCCCCGGTCAGGGTGCCGACCAGTATGCCGATCACCGTCAGCGCCAACCCGAACAGCACCGACACCCGGAAGCCGTACAGCAGCCGCGCCAGCACGTCGCGCCCACGGTCGTCCGTGCCCAGCCAGTTCTCGGCCGACGGCGGCGCCGGGTTCGGCTCCTTGGCGAAGTAGTTCAGGGAATCGTAGGAATAGTGATTGAGCGGAAAGATGGCAAAGTTGCCATTGGTCACAATGCGGTCGCGGATGTACGGGTCCAGGTAATCCGCGGGCGTCGGGAAGTCGCCGCCGAAGGCGCTTTCCGGGTAGGCCTTGACGATCGGGAAGTACCACTCGCCCTGGTAGCGGACCACCAGCGGGCGGCTGTTGGACAGCACCTCGGCAAACAGGCTCAGGACGAAGATCGCCACGAACAGGATCAGGCTCCAGTAGCCCAGCCGGTTGCGGCGAAAGCGCTGCCAGGCACGCTGGCGCGGCGACAACGAATGTGGCAGGCCGTTGGCCGTTGCGCGGGAGAAGATTTTCATCGATGCATCCCTTCAAAGTGGATGCGCGGGTCCACCATCACGTAGCAGACATCCGAGATCAGTCGCGTCACGAGGCCGATCAGCGTAAACAGATAGAGCGTGCCGAGCACCACCGGGTAGTCTCGGCGCAGCACGGCCTCGTAGGACAGCAGGCCCAGGCCGTCGAGCGAGAACAGTGTCTCGATCAGCAGCGAGCCGGTGAAGAACGCGCCGATGAAGGCGGCCGGGAAGCCCGTCACCAGCGGGATCAGCGCGTTGCGGAACACGTGCTTCCACAGCACGCGGCGCTCGGCCAGCCCTTTGGCGCGCGCGGTCAACACGTACTGCTTGCGGATCTCCTCCAGGAACGCGTTCTTGGTCAGCATGGTGACCACCGCGAAGCTGCCCACCACGGACGCCGTGATCGGCAGCACCAGATGCCAGAGGTAGTCCGTGACCTTGCCCATCAGCGAGAGCTGGTCCCAGTTGTCCGACGTGAGGCCGCGCAGCGGAAACCACTGCACGAACGTGCCGCCACCGAACAGCACCAGCAGCAGCACGCCAAGTACGAAGCCCGGGATGGCGTAGCCGACCAGCACGATCATGCTGCTGACGACGTCGAAACGGCTGCCCGCCCGGATCGCCTTGGAGATGCCGAGCGGCACCGATATCAGGTAGGTCAGGAAGAACGTCCACAAACCCAGGCTGACCGACACCGGCAGCTTGGACTTGACCAGTTCCCACACGCTGCGGTGCTGGAAGTAGCTCTGGCCGAGGTCGAACTGCGCGAAGCGCTTGAGCATCAGGAAGTAGCGCTCCAGCGGCGGCTTGTCGAAGCCATACAGCGACTGGATCTCCTTGATCTTCTCGGGATCGACGCCACGCCGCCCGCGATACTCGGCCCCGCCGCCGCTGGCCTCCCCGCCGCCGCCGCGGCCCTTGAGTTCCAGCATCATTTGCTCGACCGGGCCGCCCGGTACGAACTGGACCACGACGAATGTCAGCGTGATGACCCCGATCAGGGTCGGAATCATCAGCAGGATGCGCTTGAGCAGGTAGGCAAGCATGGCCGGTCCTTGGCGGGTGCGGTCAGCGGGCGGGCTGGGGTGCGGGGGCCGGCGCCGGTTGCGCGTCGGTACGCCACCACATGCTCAGGACCCAGCTCTCGGCCGTATAGAAATCGGGCAGGCGCGCGGGATAGGTCAGCTCCTTGCGGTAGGCCAAGCGATGCGAGGCGCTGTACCAGTTCGGCACGATGTAGTAGCCGTGCATCAGCACGCGATCCAGCGCGCGCCCGGCCACGACCAGTTCGTCGCGCGTATGGGCGTGCAGGACGGCATCCACCAGCTTGTCGACCGCCGGTGACTTCAACCCGAACAGGTTGTCGGAGCCCGGCGTGGTGGCGGCCTCGGCGGCAAAGCGGTCGCGCAGCTCGTTGCCGGGGCTTTGCGAATCGGGGAAGCGGATCGAAACCATGTCGAAATCGAAGTCTTCCAGCCGCTTCTGGTACAGCGCGAAGTCGGTGATACGCTGGTTCACCTGGATGCCGAGCTTCTCCAGGTTGCGCACGTAGGCCGTGATGACGCGGCTCATGGCGCCGCCATCGTCGAGGAACTCGAACACCAGCGGCTCGCCTTTGGCGTTGCGCAGCGCGCCGTCCTCGTAGGTCCAGCCGGCCTGGGCCAACAGCCGCCGGGCTTCGCGCAGGTTGTCCCGCAGCGAGCGCGGCGGATTGGTGGAAGGCTGCGTGACGATCTGGCCGAAGACTTCCGCGGGCAGTTCCGCCCGCAGCGGCTCCAGCAGTTGCAGCTCCTTCGGGCCCGGCCGGCCGTCGAAGGTCGCGCTGGCCGCCAGCTCGCTGTTGGAGAACCAGCTGTCGAGCCGCTTGTAGGCGCCGTAAAACAGTTGCCGGTTCAGCCACTCGAAGTCCAGCGCCAGGATCAGCGCCTGGCGCACGCGCACGTCCTGGAACACCGGCTTGCGCGTATTCATCACGAAGCCCTGCATGCCGGCACCGTTACGGTGCGGGAATTCGGCCTTCAGCAGCTCGCCGTTGCGAAAGCGCGTGCCGACGTAGCTCTTGGCCCAGTTCTTCGAGCGGTATTCGACGATGGCGTCGAACTCGCCCGCCTTGAAGGCCTCGAGTTTGACAATGTCGTCCTTGTACAGCCGGTAGACCACGCGGTCGAAATTGAACGTGCCGCGCCGCACGGCCAGGTCCTTGCCCCAGTAGCCAGGATTTCGCTTATAGACGATGCCGCGACCTGCCTCGTAGCGGTCGATCAGGTACGGGCCGCTGGTCAGTGGGGTCTCGAACGTCAGTTTCTCGAACGGCACCTGCGCGGTCCACGTTTTTGAGAACACCGGCAGCGCCCCGACGATCAGCGGCAGTTCGCGGTTGCGCTGCTTGAAGTCGAAGCGCACGGTGCGATCGCCCGTCACCGTCACGGCCTTCACGTCCGCGCACATGCTGCGGTAGCCGGGGCTGGCCGCCTTGCTCATCAGCATGTCGTAGGAATACTTGACGTCCGACGCCAGCACGGGGTCGCCGTTGTGGAACCGGGCCTGCGGGCGGATGCGGAAGGTCACCGAGAGCTCGTCCGGCGCGACCGTCACGTCCTCGGCCAGCAGGCCGTAGGCGCTGGCGGTTTCGTCGGCGCTGCCGATCAGCAGCGACTCGAACATCAGCGCGGTCAGCCCGGGCGCCGCCACGCCCTTGAGCGTGAACGGATTGAACTTGTCGAAACTGGTACGCCGGTCCGGATTGGCCAGCGTCAGCGTTCCGCCCTTTTGCGCGTTCGCGTTGATGTAGTCAAAATGCGAAAAATCCGCCGGGTACTTGAGGTCGCCATGCAGGGCAAAGCCATGCGCCGCATTCGCCAACGAGGGAAAACCCGCAGCCAGCGCGATAGCGGCCAGCCCACACTGCAGTACTGCTCCCCGCTTCAGGCGCTGCCATGCCGCCCGAAGCGGCCAACGTGCGCGAATAGGCATCCCGTTGCAGACCTCCACATTGACCGGTGCAGCCCGGCGTTCTGCGGCCGGGCGAAGTTGTGAGACAATTTTACATGCGTTCGGTAGGCGCCCCGCCATCCGGACATTCCCTCTACGTGGCGCAACAAACCAGCCGGAATTCGACCCGGCATGCACCGGCTCCGGCCCGTGCGTGAAACGTGCCCGTCCCAATACAACACCTTGGAGAATCTATGGGATTTCTGGCAGGTAAGCGGATCCTGATCACCGGCTTGCTATCCAACCGCTCGATCGCCTACGGCATCGCCACCGCATGCAAGCGTGAAGGCGCCGAGCTCGCCTTCACGTATGTCGGCGAACGGTTCAAGGACCGCATCACGGAATTTGCCAAGGAATTCGGCACCGAGCTGGTGTTCGAGTGCGACGTCGGCAGCGACGAGCAGATCGCCGCCACCTTCGCCGCGCTGGGCCAGCACTGGGAAAAGTTCGACGGCCTGGTGCACTCGATCGGCTTTGCCCCGCGCGAGGCAATCGCCGGCGACTTCCTCGAAGGCCTGTCGCGCGAGGGTTTCCGCGTGGCCCACGACATCTCCGCCTACAGCTTCCCCGCGCTCGCCAAGGCCGCGCTGCCGATGCTGTCGGACACGGCCTCGCTGCTGACCCTGACCTACCTCGGCGCCGAGCGTGTGGTCCCCAACTACAACACGATGGGCCTTGCCAAGGCCTCGCTCGAGGCCAGCGTGCGCTACCTGGCTGCATCGGTCGGCCCGCGCGGCATCCGCGCGAACGGCATCTCCGCCGGCCCGATCAAGACGCTGGCTGCATCCGGCATCAAGGGCTTCGGCAAGCTGCTCGGTCACTTTGAAGACGCCGCGCCGCTGCGCCGGAACGTCACGATCGAGGAAGTCGGCAACGTGGCCGCGTTCCTGCTGTCCGATCTGTCGAGCGGCGTCACCGGCGAGATCACCTACGTCGATGGCGGCTTCAACGTCGTGGGCGCAAGCCTGCCGGCGGAAGAGTAAGACGGTACGGGTGGCCGGCCGCATGGGCCGGCCCGGAGCATGAAGAAAGGTGCCTGGCGCGAGCCGGCACCTTTTTCTTTGCACGGCCGCTTTGCATGGCCGCAAGGGAAGGATTGGCGCGTCCTAGAGGACTCGAACCTCTGACCGCTCGCTTAGAAGGCGAGTGCTCTATCCAACTGAGCTAAGGACGCGGCGAAGGCCAGCATTCTACCGCAGAGCGCCAGCGCATCCTATGCCGCGACGCGGCGGTCACGATGGCGTGCGTTCGCGCACGCGGGGACGCCGCGGCATGCCGGTCACCGGCGCCGCCTCGTTCGAGGATACGCAGTTGCGGCCCATCAGCTTGGCGTCATAGAGCGCGCGGTCGGCGCGGCGCATCAGTCTGTCGGCGTCTTCGCCCGCGCCCCGCTCCGCCATGCCGATGCTGACCGTGTAGGGGATGGCATCGGGTTCGGACGGGCACGGTGTGGTGCGCACCAGCGCGTTGAGCTTGAGGCTGGCCGCGCGTCCGTTCTCCAGCGTCGTATTCGGCATGACGATGGCGAACTCCTCGCCGCCAAGGCGCCCGATCACGTCGTCCGGCCGGGCGCTCTTGCGCAAGAGACCCGCGAAGTGCCGCAACACGCTGTCGCCGGCCGAATGACCGTAGAGATCGTTGATGGCCTTGAAGTGGTCGAGATCAACGAAAGCCACGGTCAGCGGCTGACGCAGGCGGTCCGCCCGCACGCACGACGCCTCCAGTTCCTCCCAGAATGCGCCACGCAACAGCACGTCGGTCAGGTCGTCATGGCGAGCGCGGCGCTCCAGCATACGTCGCAAGCGATCGTGCGCCATCAGCGCGAAGCTGACGGACAGCCCGACTACGCCGAACAGGTACAGCACCATTGGCATGTCCTGGGACGACGGCGCCGCGAGCGGATGGGCATCGGCAAGCGCCTGCAGCGACAGCATGGCGTGGTAACCATTGATGCCCGCGCAGGCCAGCGCGATCAGCACCAGCGACAACGCTGCCAGCCGGCCAGTACCGCGCAAGGCCGGCAAACAAGGCCCCGTCACACGTACCAGCTCCAGTAGCAGTCCCACATGAATGAGCGGCGGCAAGAGTCCCAGCCAGGGGGGCGCGCCGGCCGCCTGGCAACCGCTGGTCGCGGCGACCAGCGTCACGCCCAGGAGCACGCCACTTCGCCCTCGCTTGCCGACAAAGTGACGTGTGCCCCGCACGATGGCTGCCAGACCCGCAATCAGCACCGCGTCCGGCAGTCCGGCCAGCGGCCAGTCCGGTTGGTACTCATGCGCCGCGAGCAGCACCGTGGCCAGCGCCACGATCAGGTTGCCCAACGCCCAGGAGGTCAGGCCACTGCGTTCCATGCTCGGCGAACGCCGCAGGACGATGCAAACCACCGCCATCTGCAGCGCGAACAAGCCTGCGATCAGGACCACTACCTGCGTCTGAAACATCTCTTTTCCCGTCCGAAGCGAGGCGACGCTCCGCATGGTGTCGCCTTCTCTTATTTTTCCGGCCCTTCAATGGGACCGTTATCAGTGTTTGCCGCGAATCCCCGTTTCCGATCCCCGGCCCAGGCGGCAACCCGGCTCGCCGGCGGAAATCGGCACACAATGCGCCCCGACTGGGAAGCGCATCATCGTTATCATTATTGGGATGGGTCCGGACAGAATGAGAGATTCCTCTTGCGCCATATCTGGCGCCGGCTCGGACCGTGGCGGTGTGCGGATTATCTCAGCGCTAAAGCCCAAGTCAAGATGAACATGGCCCGCCCGAAGCGGGGTGGCGGGCGCAACGGCTACCCCCTCCCGGAAATCCTGTGCCACAAAAGAAAACGGCCTGGGCATTTCTGCCCAAGCCGTTGATTCTCATGTTGAAACTGGTCGGGGCGACATGATTCGAACATGCGACCCTCTGATCCCAAATCAGATGCGCTACCAGGCTGCGCTACGCCCCGAAGCCGCGCATTGTAGCGCGGGGCGCGCCACGCGGTCAACGACTGGTTTCGCGCCCAGTTGCGCCCCACTGCTCCGGCCCGCACCCGCAAGGCGCAGGCCGCAGGCCGCAGGCAGATTCCAGACATCGTGTAGGAATACAATGTATCAAACATTACCATCCACCCGCCAGCCGGGCGCGCTATGCTTCGCCACTGCCCACCGCATCCGTGGCGTGTCAGCGGCACATCCGTGGCGCATCAGGCAGCCCCTGCGACAACCAGACCCAATCCACGGCCCCCCCATGTTGAGCCCTCATGAAATCGCCACGCTGATGCTGATCGACAATGCTCACGGGCATGGCGAACTGGATCCCGCCGACCTGGAAGCACTGGCTGGCCGGCAGTTAGTGCAACTGGAACAGGAAGCCGGACAACGGCATGTCCGGCTTACCACCCAGGGACGGGCGATGCTGACAGCCATCGACAAGCACCGCTGACCGGCACGCCCACCATCACCTTGCGCGTCAGCCACCAGCATCCGCCGGCGGCGCATCCGCCTCTCGTCGCTCAAAGTGCATGTAGGCATCCGCCGCCACCAGCCCGAACAACGCATGCGCAAACAGGCTTTCCCAACCGCGCGCCTCGTCGAACCAGTTGAAGTAGCGTCCCAGCAGATAGAAGTTCAAAAGGTAGACCGCGCACCCGAACAGCGCGCCAACCAGCGACGCCATGCCGAAGCTGGAGTCAAAGCGGAACGACGCCAGCAGCATCGCCAAGATCGACGCCAGCACGACCGAGAGCCCGAAGTGCACCACGCCTGCCGCCAGGACGATCGTCCAGCTGAAGGCATCCGCCGAAGCCAGCGCCTCCCGGCCGAGCATGATCGCCGCCACCATCTTCACGGTGCCCCAGGCACCCTGGTACAGCAGGAAACGGGCGGTCAACAGTTCCAGGACCATGTAGACCGTGCCGGCAATCAGGCCCGCGATGACTGCGGCGCGCCAGTCCGGCATGCGGTGAACATAGTGATGCGATTGCAGATGGAGTTCCATGGAAGCCCCCTTTCGCAACACGGCCCGATGATCAGGCCCTCGTGATAGTTCTAGCGTATTGGCGCAAAATACCAAGCAATCCGCGACCACCAGATGTCGCAATCAGCACATTCATTGAGGTTGGCCCCGCACCGCAGCACCCACGCGGCTTAAGCGCCGCGCCCACCGGGCGCTAACCATGCTGCGCCTGTGTTCGTGGTACAATGCCCCGTTAGCCCCGGGGTGTCCAAGCATGCCCTGTAACCGGGCGCCCTCGCCAGCCGGCGCCGTAGCAGGCGCCATCACAGACTTCATGCAGGCAACTGGCGAGCCACCGGGAACACCTTGCCCGCCACACCCCTTGACTAGACCGGAATCGCCGCGCCCTGTCGCGCCGGCCCCGGTCAGCCTGCCCCGCCAACCCTGATCGCGCGGCCTGCCGCAGGCAGCAAACTCATGCCCGCCCCTGAATTGGCTGTCATCGGGCCGCGCCGCACGAGAACCGGATTTTTATTTAACCCCATGCAGCCCTCAGGCTGCGGCAAAGGAAAACAGATTGGCTAAGGAAGAACTCATTGAATTTGGCGGCGTGGTATCGGAAGCCCTGCCTGACAACCGTTATCGGGTCACGCTGGAAAACGGTGTCGAGATCTGGGCATACGCGTCGGGCAAGATGCAGAAGCACCGCATCCGTATCCTGGCCGGTGACCGCGTCACCTTGGAAATGTCGCCCTACGACCTGACCAAGGGCCGCATCAACTTCCGCCACAAGTCCTGAGTCTTCGCGTCACGGTGTCACGCCGCTGACACCGCGCCATCGCACACTGGCGGGCTGCCCTCATGGGCAGCCCGTTTGTCTTTGTGGCGCCGGCTTGCGGCGCTTCGATGACGGGGCGATACTCGATCATCCGCTTTCCAGACTGTTCCGCGTTCCAATGAACCTGATCCTGTGGCGCCATGCCGAAGCCGAGGAACTGCCGGCGGCACTCGGCTTGAGCCGAAACGCCGACCTGCAGCGCCCGCTGACACGCCGCGGCCGCAAGCAGGCCGATGCCTCCGCGAGCTGGCTGCGCGCGCACCTGACCGGCGAGGTTCGCGTGCTGTGCAGCCCCGCCGTGCGCACGAGGGAAACCGCCGCTGCATTCGCCGCCGATCCACAGATCGTGCCTGAGTTGGCACCCGGCGCCGACGTCAGCGCCGTGCTGGCGGCCATCGGCTGGCCCCAGGGTATCGAGAACACCATCGTCGTTGGCCACCAGCCCTGGCTGGGCCGACTGGTCAGCCTGCTGCTCGCCGGCTCCGAAATAGACTGGAGCGTACGCAAGAGCGGCATCTGGTGGCTCACCAGCCGCACGCGCGAAAGCGAAGCGCAGACCGTGCTGCGCGCCGTCATCAACCCCGAGTTCCTCTAACCACCTGCGGGCCGCGCTGTCGCCGGGCATGGCCCGGTGGCATCACCAAACCGACATCCCGACCCCGCCCGAGTCGCCCGGACGCGCCGGACACCAGCGCCGCCTCCGTCAGCATCGTCACAGAAGCGTCACCATCAGTTCACGGCACTGTCACCCGCCGTCACTACATTCCATCGCAGCAGTTACGCCACCACAAGGACACACTGATGCGAGACCTGCCGACGCCCACCCAGCCGCTCTTCGACTCCTTGCCCAATGGCCTCGGCGGCCAGACGGCGCGGAGGCGTCTTCATCGCCAATCGGATACACAGGCAAGTGAATCGCCTGCTCTCAGCGTGGCGTGGGCGCGCCACCAAGATGAAGTAATCGAAGCGCAGCGCCTGCGCTACAAGGTGTTTGCGGAGGAAATGGGCGCACGCCTTGCCACCGCCACGCCCGAACTCGATGTCGACATGTTCGACGCCTATTGCGATCACCTGATCGTGCGCGACCAGGCCACGCTCAAGGTCGTCGGCACCTACCGCGTGCTGCCGCCGCATCAGGCCAAGCGCATCGGCTGCCTGTACGCGGAATCGGAATTCGACCTGGTCCGCCTGTCGCACCTGCGCCCCAAGATGCTGGAACTTGGCCGCTCGTGCGTGCACCGCGACTACCGCACGGGCAGCGTCATCATGGCCCTGTGGGGCGGCCTGGGCGAGTACCTGCAGCGCTGGGGCATTGAGTCCATGCTTGGCTGCGCAAGCGTGCCGATGAGCGATGGCGGCCACTACGCCGCAAGCCTCTACCGCCTGTTCGCCGAGCGCTCGCTGGCGCCCATCGAATACCACGCCTTCCCGCGCCTGCCGCTGCCGGTGGAAGATCTGAACCAGTCGCTGGAGGTGGAGCCGCCCGCGCTGATCAAGGGCTATCTGCGCCTGGGCGCGCGCATCTGCGGCCTGCCGGCCTGGGACCCGGACTTCAATGTGGCCGACTTCCTCACGCTGCTGCGCGTCTCGGATATGAACCCGCGCTACGCCCGCCATTTCCTGGGACTGGACCGCTGATCCGGCCATCCAGCGCCTGCTGGCGCCATCAAAAACGGCGGCCAACGAGCCGCCGTTTTGCTTTTGCTGCAGGCCGCCGCGCCCGCACCGCCTAGTTGTAGACCACCTTGTAGCGTTTGCCGATGCGCTCCCATTCGTCGGCCTCCTGGCCCAGGCTGTACTCCACCAGCGGGTTGGATTCGATCCACGCCTTCGGCAGGCACACCTCGAAGCCTTCGTCCAGCGCATCGGCACGCTGCCCGACCGTGATCTCCGGCAGTGCGACCTCGGCCCGGCGCCGGCATAGCACGAACGCCAGCCGCAGGCTGAACAGCATGCGCCAGTCCACGAACTTGCCGCTGCCCGACAGCTTGCCCAGCTTGCCCGCATGCCCCAGCAGCAGCGTGGCCAGGCGTGCCTGGTCGGTTTTGGAAAAGCCCGGCATGTCGGCGTGCGTGGCGATGTAGGCCGAGTGCTTGTGATAGCCGCCGTGCGAGATCGACATGCCGATCTCATGCAGGCTGGCCGCCCAGCCGAGCAGCGCGAGATTATCCTCGCGGCGCTCGTTGGTCGGCTCGGGAAACTGCGCCAGCAGCGCCTGTGCGGCGTGGCGCACGCGGTGGGCCTGCGCCCGGTCCACCGCATAGCGGCGCATGAACTGGTCCACGGTGACGGTACGCATGTCCTCGTGGTGGCTGCGGCCGAGCAGGTCGTACAGCACGCCCAGGCGCAGCGCGCCGTCGGTCACGTCCATGCGATCGATGTCGAGTTCCGCGAAGACGCCGAGCATGATCGACAGGCCGCCGGGCAGCACGGGAATGCGGTCGGCCTTGAGCCCGGCCAGTTTGACCCGGTTGGCGTTCTCGGCCTTGACCAGCGCGCGCTTGAGCCGCTCCAGCCCTTCGCGCGTGATGCCGTGCTCGGCCGGGTTGTCGTTCATGCCGTTCAGCTCGATCAGCTCCGCCAGCGCCCGCGCGGTGCCCGACGAGCCGACGGCCTGTTGCCAGCCCGCGCCCCGGTACTGGCGCACCAGTACCTGAATCTCGCGCCGCGCGGCCAGTTCGGCCTGCTTCATCGCGTATTCGTCGACATTGCCGCTGGGGAAGAACTGGCGGCTGTGCGACACGCAGCCGATGTAGAGGCTTTCCATCAGCTTCGACTGATAGCCGCTGCCAATGATGAATTCGGTGGAGCCGCCGCCGATGTCCACCACCAGGCGATTGCCCTGGCAGGCCGGCGCGTCGTGCGAGGCGCCCAGGTAGATCAGGCGCGCCTCTTCCCGCCCGGCGATGACTTCAATGGGAAAACCCAGCGCGCTCTCAGCTTCGATCAGGAAGTCGGAGGCGTTCTTGGCCACGCGCAGTGGGTTGGTCGCGACCGCGCGTACGTGTTCCGGCGCGAAGTCGCGCAGCCGGTCGCCGAAGCGGCGCAGTGCATCGATGCCGCGCCGGCGCGCCGGCTGGTCCAGGTACTTGTCCGGCGTAAGACCCGCCGCCAGGCGGACCGGCTCGCGCAACGCGTCGACCTGGAAGATCTGGCTGGCCAGGCCCGACGCGGTATGCGTCTCGTCCACCCGTCCGATCATCAGGCGAAAACTGTTGGAGCCCATGTCGACGGCGGCCAGCAGGCGTGGAGTGTCGTTCATCGTGTTGTGAGAAGCTGGTTGCGGCTGTGACCGGAAATTACCTTACCACCCGATCCGCCACCCTTCAAATTATGTCTTCGCCATGTCCGTATCATGACAAAATTGAACTGTCATCAAACTGACACGATTCTATGGAAAAGTCGCCACATTACCAAAAGAAGGTCATGAGCATGACGACGCCCCTGCCCAGTACGCTGCTCAATCGCGAACTCGGCATCCTGGAATTCAATGCCCGGGTCCTGGCACAAGCGGCGGATGACAAAGTACCGCTGCTGGAAAGGCTCAAATTCATCTGCATCGTGTCCAGCAACCTGGACGAGTTCTTCGAGATCCGCATGGCCGGCCTGAAGGAGCAGATGCGAGACAACGCATCCGGGCTCACGCCGGACGGGCTCTCCTTCCAGCAGACCTACCAGCTTGTCACCGAGCGCACCCAGAAACTGGTTGCCTCGCAGTATGACATGCTGCAGAACGTCATTTTTCCGCTCCTTGAAAAAGAAGGTGTCTTCTTTCACCTGACGACAACCTGGACAGATGCCCAGCGCGAATGGGCGCGCGATTTCTTCGTGCGCGAGTTGGGCCCCGTGCTGACGCCGATCGCGCTCGACCCGGCCCATCCGTTCCCGCGCGTGCTCAACAAGAGCCTGAACTTCGTGGTGGAGCTGTCCGGCAAGGACGCCTTCGGGCGCGAGGCCGACCTCGCCATCGTGCAGGCGCCGCGCGCGCTGCCGCGAGTGGTGAAGATGCCGGAGAAGCTGTCCGGCTACCCGTTCGGCTTCGTGATGCTGTCCTCGTTCATGCAGGCCTTCGTGCACGAGCTGTTTCCGGCAATCGAGGTTCACGGCTGCTACCAGTTCCGCGTGACGCGCAACTCGGACCTGTTCGTGTCGGAAGACGACATCACGGACCTGCGCGAAGCGCTCCAGGGCGAACTGCCGACCCGGCACTTCGGCGACACCGTGCGGCTTGAAGTCTCGTCGGACACGCCGCCGGCGCTGGCGCGCCGCCTGCTGCTGGAATCCGGACTGGGCGAGCAGGACGTCTACCGCGTCAGCGGCCCGGTCAACCTGGTGCGCTTGATGCAGATTCCCGACCTGGTCGACCGCCCCGCCCTGAAGTATCCGCCGCACGTGCCGGCGCCGGTGAAGGCCTTCTCCAACGGCGTGCCGATGTTCGAGGCCATCCGCCAGCAGGACGTGCTGCTGCATCATCCGTACGAGAGCTTCAACTCGGTGCTGGAGTTGCTGCAGGTGGCGGCCGCCGACCCCAACGTGGTCGCCATCAAGCAGACGGTGTACCGCACGGGCAACGAGTCGCTCGTCATGGAAGCGCTGATGACCGCCGCGCGCAATGGCAAGGAGGTCACGGTCGTCGTGGAACTGCTGGCGCGGTTCGACGAGGAAACCAACATCAACTGGGCCGAGCGTCTGGAATCGGCCGGCGCGCACGTGGTCTACGGCGTGGTCGGCCACAAGTGCCACGCCAAGATGCTGCTGATTGTGCGGCGCGAGCCCACCGGCGCCAAGGGCAAGCACTTCCGGCTGCGCCGCTACGCGCACCTCGGCACCGGCAATTATCACCCTCGCACGGCGAGGCTCTATACCGATTTCGGCCTGCTGACCGCCGACGAGCAGATCTGCGAGGACGTGCATCACGTCTTCCAGTTGCTGACGGGCACGGCCGGCACGATCCGGCTGAACCACCTGTGGCAGTCGCCGTTCACGATGCACAGCAACCTGGTCGAGCTGATCCGCGCCGAGGCGCGCCTGGCGCGCGCCGGCAAGCCCGCACGAATCATTGCCAAGATGAATGCGCTGCTGGAGCCGTCGATCATCGACGAACTCTACAAGGCCTCGCGCGCCGGCGTGAAGATCGACCTGATCGTGCGCGGTGTGTGCGCGCTGATGCCGGGCGTGCCGGGCATGTCGGAGAACATCTCGGTCCGCTCGATCGTCGGGCGCTTCCTGGAACACCACCGCGTGTACTATTTCCGCGCGGGTGGCGAGGACGTGCTGTACCTGTCGAGCGCGGACTGGATGGACCGCAACCTGTTCCGCCGCGTGGAGGTCGCCTTTCCGGTGCTCGACAAGGCGCTGAAGGCCCGCGTCATCAAGGAAAGCCTGCAGATGCACCTGCGCGACAACGCCTCGGCCTGGATCATGCAGCCCGACGGCAATTACGTGCGCAAGCAGACCCGCTCCAAGCACCCACACGTCAGCCAGGTCGATTTGCTAGCGCTGTTCGGCAGCGCCTGAGCAGCGCCCGATCGTCAAACGACAACGCCCCCTAGGCGGGGGCGTTTCTTCATCCGGGCCGGCAGCGCCGGGGGCGCGCAGGTCAGCTTCACGCCGCGTGCCGGGAGGTGTCCTGCGGCTCGTAGCCGCTGCGCTCGACCGGAAAGATCACGCGGAACGTGCTGCCCCGGCCCACTTCGCTGACCACGCGCAGGTCGGCGTGGTGGCGCGACAGCACGTGCTTGACGATGGCAAGCCCAAGCCCGGTGCCGCCTGTATCGCGCGAGCGGCTGCGGTCCACGCGATAGAAGCGCTCCGTCAGGCGCGGGATATGCTCGGGCGCGATGCCAAGGCCGGTGTCGCTGACCGAGAATTCCGCGTGGCCGTCGTTCCAGGCGAGCCGGATCGCAATGCGCCCACCCTCGGGCGTGTAGCGCACGGCATTGGTCACCAGGTTGCCGAGCGCCGACAGCAGCTCGCTGTCCGAACCACGCAGCACCACGGCGGGATCGATCTCCGACGTAATCCGGTGCCGCTCCTGCGACAGCGCCTCGGCATCGTGCAGCATGTGCGCCACCAGGGCCGGCACGTTGACGCGATCCTGGCTCGGCGGCTGCGCATCGCTTTCCAGCTTGGCCAACGCCAGCAGGTCTTCAACGATGTGCTGCATGCGCATGGACTGCACCAGCATCAGGTCCACATAGCGACGGCGATCCTCCTCCGAGACCGGCAAGTCGCGCACGGTTTCCAGGAAGCCGGTCATCACCGTCAGCGGCGTCTTCAGTTCGTGCGATACGTTGGCCACGAAATCGCGCCGCATGGCCTCGGTATTTTCAAGCTTGGTGATGTCCTGTGTCAGGACCAGCTTGCGACTCTCGCCATATGGCAGGATCTGCACGGCGGTCACGTTGCGCTTGTGCTCGCCCATGTCGCGCATGACCAGCGGCTCGTCGTAGCGCTGGCGCGTCAGGTAGCTGACGAATTCCGGACGGCGGATCAGGTGGGTAATGCGCTGGCGCACGTCGCGCTTGGCGTTCAGGCCGAAATGCTGTTCCGCGACGCCGTTGCACCATTCGATCTGGTCGGCGTCATCGAGCATCAGCACGCCATACGGCGAGGCCTGGATCGCCTGGATGAAGCGCGTGTGCTGCTGCTCCACCTGCAGCACCTGGTGCCGCCAGCGTTTGACGAGTCGGTGCAGCCGGTAATAGACCTCGCCCCAAAGGCCAAGCGCGCTGGGAATCTCGCCATAGGCCGGCGCATCCAGCACCTTCCACAGACGGTTGATCTGGTAGAGGTAGTAGCACAGCAAGCCGGCCAGCGAGACACTGAGCAGCAACAGCGCCGGCACGGGTCCGGCGGCAAAATACAGCGCGGCGGAAGCGACCGCCAGGCTGATCAGAATGGCCGCGGAGCGGGCCCAGATGACATTCATGCTCAGGGAGAGACTTGAGCCTGCGGCGGCGCCGCAGGATTTGCCACGAAGTGTGCCACGAAACGCCGCAGCATGGCCCGCCGCGTGGCGGCGGATCAGTGGCTCGGCGAGCGCGCGAGGCGGTAGCCGCTGCCGCGCACCGTCTCGATCATGTTGCTGTAGCCCCCAGGGGTCAGCGCGGCGCGCAGGCGCTTGATGTGGACGTCGACCGTGCGCTCCTCGACGAAGACGTGGTCGCCCCAGACCTGATCGAGCAACTGCGAACGGCTGTGCACGCGCTCCGGGTGAGTCATCAGGAAGTGCAGCAAACGGAACTCGGTCGGACCGAGATCCAGCTTGATCGCGCCGCCCTCGTCCTGGCCGGTCACGCGGTGCGTGGCCGGGTCCAGTCGCAGGCCGTTGATCGCGACGACGTCGTCGGTCAGTTGCGGCGCACGGCGGCGCAGCACGGCCTTGATCCGGGCCAGCAGTTCCTTGGGCGAGAACGGCTTGGTCACGTAGTCGTCGGCGCCCGCCTCCAGGCCCATCACCTTGTCCTGCTCCTCGCTGCGCGCGGTCAGCATGATGATGGGAATCTGCTTGGTGCGGTCGTTGGTGCGCAGTTCCTTGGCGAAGACCGCCCCCGACTTGCCCGGAAGCATCCAGTCCAGCAGTACCAGGTCGGGCAGCACGTCGCTCATCAGCGACAGCGCCTGCTCGGCGTTATAGGCCCGGATCGGATAGTGTCCCGCGTGCTGCAGGTTCACGGCGATCAGTTCGGCGATCGCCGGTTCGTCTTCGACAACGAGAATGCTGCTTGGCATGTATGCGTCTCCCTGATGGCGCCGATCAGCTCAGCGCTTCCCGCTCCATGTCTTCGCGCGAGACATGGCGGACATCGGTTCCCTTCACGATGTAAATGATGAATTCTGCAATATTCTTGGCATGATCGCCGATCCGTTCGATCGCCTTGGCGATGAACAGGAAATCCAGCGCGACGGAGATCGTGCGCGGGTCTTCCATCATGTAGGTGATCAGCTTGCGCACGAAGGCCCGGAATTCGTCGTCGATGGCCTTGTCGTCCTTGACGATGCGGGCCGCCGCGACGGTGTCCAGGCGCGCGAACGCGTCCAGCGCCTGGCGCAACAGCGTGATCGCCATCTCGCCCGACAGCTTGACCTCGGAGTAGTTGATGATGTGCGCGGCCGAGTCCTCCATGATGTGCTTGGTCCGCTTGGCGACCTTCTCGGCCTCGTCGCCGGCACGCTCCAGGTTGGTGATGGTTTTGGAGATGGCCATCACCAGACGCAGGTCGCGGGCGGTCGGCTGGCGGCGGGCGATGATGTTGCCGCAGTCCGCGTCGATCTCGACCTCCATCGCGTTGAGCTGGCTTTCGCGCGAGATGACCTGGTCGGCGACACTGCCGTCAAAGTCCGCCAGGGCGCGCATGGCGAGTTCGATCTGCGACTCCACCAAGCCGCCCATCTGCAGCAGCTTGGTGTTGATCGCGTTGAGGTCGGCGTCGAACTGGGTCGACAGGTGCTTGTCAGTCATGATGTTCTCCTGGCCGCTATCCGTATGCTATCTGCGTTGCGGGGCGGCCGCTGGCGCAATGCCGCGGCCGCGCGCCGCGGTCAGCCGAAACGGCCGGTGATGTAGTCTTCGGTTTCCTTGCGGTGCGGCTTGATGAAGATCTTCTCGGTCTCGCCGAACTCGATCAGCTCGCCCAGGTACATGTAGGCGGTGTAGTCCGAGCAGCGGGCCGCCTGCTGCATATTGTGCGTCACGATCACGACCGTGTATTCATCCTTCAGCTCGGCGATCAGTTCCTCGATACGGCCCGTGGAGATCGGATCAAGTGCCGAACACGGCTCATCGAGCAGCAGCACTTCCGGGCGAATCGCGATGCCGCGCGCGATGCACAGGCGCTGCTGCTGGCCGCCGGACAGGCCGTAGCCGGACTGGTGCAGCTTGTCCTTGGCCTCGTTCCACAGCGCCGCCTTGGACAGCGCCCATTCCACGCGATCGTCCATTTCCGAGCGCGAGAGCTTCTCGAACAGGCGCACGCCGAAGGCGATGTTGTCATAGATCGACATCGGGAACGGCGTCGGCTTCTGGAACACCATGCCGACCTTGGCGCGCAAGAGCGCGATGTCCTGCCTGGACGTCAGCAGGTTCTCGCCGTCCATGTTGATCTGCCCTTCCGCGCGCTGCTCCGGATAGAGGGCGTACATCTTGTTCAGCGTGCGCAGCAGCGTCGACTTGCCGCAGCCCGACGGTCCGATGAACGCCGTGACCTTGCGGTCGGGGATCGACATGTTGATGTTCTTCAACGCATGGAACTGGCCATAGTAGAAGTTCAGGTTGCGCACGTCGATCTTCGAGCGCACGGTGTCGGGAATGTCGATGACGGTCGAGGTCATGCTCATCTCTCGCTAGGAATTCGTGGTGTCGGGACGTTCGCGGGATACGCGCAGGCGTCCGTCATTTCTTCTGGAACAGCATGCGCGCCAGGATGTTGAGCGCCAGCACGCCAATCGTGATCAGGAACACCCCTGCCCAGGCCAGTTGCTGCCATTCGGTGAACGGGCTCATCGCGAAGCGGAAGATTGTCACCGGCAGGTTGGCCATCGGCTTGTTCAGGTCGCTGGTCCAGAACTGGTTGGACAGCGCGGTGAACAGCAGCGGCGCGGTTTCGCCGGCGATCCGGGCCACCGCCAGCAGCACGCCGGTCACGATGCCCGCGTACGACGACTTGACCGTGATCGACAGCACCATCTTCCACTTGGGCGTGCCCAGGGCGAAGGCGGCTTCGCGCAGCGCGTTGGGCACCAGGTTCAGCATGTTCTCGGTGGTGCGCACCACGATCGGCACCTGCAGCAGCGCCAGCGCGCACACGCCCGCCCAGCCGGAGAAATGCCCCATGCGGGTCACGACCAGCGCGTAGACGAACAGGCCGATGACGATGGACGGCGCCGACAGCAGAATGTCGTTGATGAAGCGGATGAAGCTGGCAAGCGCCGATTTTTTGCCGTACTCGGCGAGGTAGATGCCCGCCAGGATACCCAGCGGCGTGCCAAGCGCCGTGGCCAGGCCGACCATGACGAAGCTGCCGAAGATGGCGTTGGCGAGGCCGCCGCCGGCCGTGTTCGGCGCCGGCGTCATCTGCGTGAACAGGTCCAGGGACAGCCCGCCCACACCGAGCGAGACCGTGGTCCACAGGATCCACGCCAGCCAGAAGAGGCCGAAGCCCATCGCGGCCAGCGACGCGGTCAGCGCGTACAGGTTCATGCGGCGGCGTCGACCCTGCAGGCGCGCGCGAACGGCATCCGCGTCGGGACGCACGGCGGGGATCGCCGAGGAAGACACGACAACTTGGCTAGCCTGGTTCATTTGGCACCCTCATTCTTGGCCAGACGCAGCAGCAGCAGCTTGGACATTGCCAGCACCACGAAGGTGATGAAGAACAGGATCAGGCCCAGTTCCATCAGCGCCGCGGTATGCAGGCCGGCACCGGCTTCGGCGAACTCGTTGGCAAGCGCCGACGTGATGCTGTTGCCGGGCGAAAACAGCGAAGCATTGTCGAGCAGGTTGGTGTTGCCGATCACGAACGTGACCGCCATGGTCTCGCCCAACGCACGGCCCAGGCCCAGCATCACGCCGCCGATCACGCCGGCGCGGGTATAGGGCAGCACCACGTGCCACATCACTTCCCAGGTCGTGCAGCCCACGCCGTAGGCGGACTCCTTGAGCAGCACCGGGGTTACTTCAAACACGTCGCGCATCACCGAGGCGATGTACGGGATGATCATGATCGCGAGGATCACGCCGGCGCACAGCAGGCCGATGCCGAGCGGCGCGCCCTGGAACAGCTTGCCGATCACCGGCAACTGGCCGACGGTGGCCGCCAGCGGCTTCTGGAAATACTCGCCGAAGATCGGCGCGAACACGAGCAGGCCCCACATGCCGTAGACGATGGACGGCACCGCGGCCAGCAGTTCGATGGCCGTCCCGAGCGGGCGGCGCAGCCACGCCGGCGACAGCTCGGTCAGGAAGAGCGCGATGCCGAAGCTCACGGGCACCGCGATGATGAGCGCGATCAGGGAGGTCACCAGCGTGCCGTAGATCGGCACCAGCGCGCCGTAGACGTCGGCGGGAGGATCCCACTCCGCGGTCCACAGGAAGCGCAGTCCGAACGTCTCGATCGAGGGCCAGGCGCTGATGGCAAGCGATACGATGATGCCGCCCAGGAGCAGCAAGGTCACGATGGCGGCGCCGCGGGTCAGGCCACCGAACAGAATGTCGCCGGTGCGGCTGGGCGGCCTGACGGTGGAGGCGGCGGAAAGATCGGTCGAAGTCGCCATGTCTGGATAGATATGTCGTTAGCGCGGATGGCGCGGGCGGCTCGCGTGGCGGGCTGCCCGGCCGGTTCGGCGGCCAGCCGCGACGCCTGGCGTGGCGCCGCGGCGGCTGCCGTCAGGCGATCAGTACAGCGCCTTGCCCGAAGCGTCCTTGACGCTGCTCTTCCAGGTCGCGCGGATCTGGTTCACGACCGATTCCGGCAGCGGCACGTAGTCCAGGTCGGCGGCCATGCCCGCGCCGCTCTTGTAGGCCCAGTCGAAGAACTTCAGCACTTCCGTGCCCTGCGCCGGCTTTTCCTGGTTCTTGTGAACCAGGATGAAGGTGGCGCCGGCGATCGGCCATGCGGTCTTGCCCGGCTGGTTGGTCAGGATCTGGTAGTACGTCTTGCTCCAGTCCGCGCCGGCAGCGGCGGCCTTGAAGGCGTCGTCACCCGGCTGAACGACCGCGCCCGACGCATTCTTCATGTTCAGGTGGGTCATCTTGTTCTGCTTGGCGTAGGCGTACTCGACGTAGCCGATGGCGCCGTTCAGGCGTTGCACGAAGGCCGCGACGCCTTCATTGCCCTTGCCGCCCGTGCCACCGCCCGGCCAGTTGACCGTGGTGCCCTCGCCCACGGTGCTCTTCCAGTCGGGGCTGACCTTCGACAGGTAGTTGGTGAAGATGAAGGTCGTGCCCGAGCCATCGGCGCGGCGCACCGGCAGGATGTCCTGATTCGGCAGCTTGGCGTGCGGGTTCAGCGCCTTGATGGCGGGATCGTCCCACTTTTTGATCTTGCCGAGGTAGATGTTGGCCAGCAGGTCACCGGTGATGGTCAGCTCGCCCGGCTTCACGCCCTGGAGGTTGATCACCGGCACCACGCCGCCGATCACGGTCGGGAATTGCACCAGGCCCTGCTTGGCCAGATCCTCGTCCTTCAGCGGGGCGTCCGAAGCGCCGAAGTCGACCGTCTTGGCGCCAATCTGCTTGATGCCGCCCGACGAGCCGATCGATTGATAGTTGACCTTGTTGCCCGTTGCCTTCTGGTATGCGTCGGCCCACTTGGAATACACGGGCGCCGGGAAAGAAGCGCCAGCACCGGTAATTTCCGCCGCGAACGCAGTGCCCGCCACCACCATCGACACGATGCCTGCTACGGCAGTCTTGACCAGCTTCATATGTCCTCCAGAGAACATGGTTGGGAATGACAAATTTTTGACAAGACGAACTCTATGCTGCGCATATGACAGTTCCGTGACATCTTCAAATCTTCTTGAAACCGGCCTCTACCGCCGTCTTCATCGCGCCCCCGGCTCACCCACCAGCTCGCTGTCGATGGCGAAAAATTGCGGTTAATTGCGAAATATGCAATAAAAAACGCCGGACGAGCCGGCGTTCTCCTGCGACGGGTTCTGCACTCAGCTGCGCAGCGCATCCGCCAGCGTTTGCGCGGCGCGTTCGGCGGTCTCGACCAGTTCGGCCTCGACCATCACGCGCACCACCGGCTCGGTGCCGGAGGCACGAATCAGCACCCGGCCGCGCCCTTCCAGCGTCGGCTCCACGGCCGCCCGCGCCGCCTGCAGACCGGCGTGCGACTGCCAGTCGAAGCCTTTCTCCACGCGCACGTTGATCAGGGTCTGCGGGAACAGCCTCACGCCGTCCAGCAACTGGCCGATCGTCTTGCCGCTACGGCGCAGCGCGGCCAACACCTGCAGCGCCGAGACAATGCCATCGCCCGTCGTGTGCCGGTCCAGGCACAGCAGATGACCGGAGCCTTCGCCGCCCAGGGTCCACTTGCGCTTGTTGAGTTCCTCGAGCACGTAACGGTCCCCCACCTTGGCGCGCACGAACTCGACGCCGAGCCGCTTGAGCGCCAACTCGACCGCCATGTTGGTCATCAGCGTGCCCACCGCGCCTTCTATCCGCTGGCCGGCAGCCTGGCGGTCGCGCACGATCAGGTAGAGCAGTTCGTCGCCGTTGTAGAGCCGGCCGTCGGCGTCCACGATCTGGAGGCGGTCGGCATCGCCGTCGAAGGCAAGACCCAGGTCGGCGCCATTGGCCTTGACGGCCTCGACCAGCTTGTCGGGCGCGGTTGCGCCATAGCCGGCATTGATGTTGCGGCCGTCGGGCTGGTTGCCGATCGAAATCACCTCGGCACCCAGCTCGTGGAAGACGTGCGGCGCGATGTGATAGGCCGCACCGTGTGCACAGTCGACCACCAGCTTCAGGCCGCGCAGATCCTGTTCATACGGGAAGGTGCTCTTGCAGAACTCGATGTAGCGGCCGGCCGCATCGTCAATGCGTCGCGCGCGGCCCAGGTCGTCGGAGCGCACGCAAGCCATCGGCTCGTCGAGCGCCTTCTCGATCTCCAATTCCACTTCGTCGGGCAGCTTGTCGCCGTCGGCGGAGAAGAACTTGATGCCGTTGTCGTAGTACGGATTGTGGCTGGCGGAAATCACCACGCCGGCCGACAGGCGCAGCGCCCGCGTCAGGTAGGCGATACCCGGCGTCGGCAGCGGGCCGGTCAGCAGCACGTGCACGCCCGCGGCGGTGAAGCCGGCCTCCAGCGCGGCCTCCAGCATGTAGCCGGAGATCCGCGTGTCCTTGCCGATCAGCACCGTCGGCCGGCCCTGCACACCCTTGGCACCCAGCGCCAGCACCTTGCCGGCGGCATAGCCCAGCCGCATCACGAAGTCTGGAGTGATCGGCGATTCGCCAACCCTCCCGCGCACGCCGTCGGTCCCGAAATACTTACGAGTCATTCTTCTACTCCCTGTTCTTTTGCGATGGCAATCGATTCCTGGCGAATGGCCCACCAGGTCTTGAGAGCATCCACCGTCTGTTCCACATCGTGCACCCGCACAATATATGCGCCCCGTTCGGCCGCGCACACTGCGGCGGCCAGGCTTGCCGACACGCGCTCGACTGGCGGCTTGCCGCCGATGATCTCGCCCAGCATCGATTTTCTCGACACGCCCACAAAGAGCGGCAGGCCGTCGACCGCCAGCCGCGGCAACTGCCCCATCAGACGCAGATTATGATCCACTGTTTTTCCGAAACCAAAGCCTGGATCAAGAGTCAGTCGTTCATCGACCACGCCGGCTGCGCGCAACGCCGTCACGCGCTCCGCGAGGAACGCCGCCACCTCGCCCACCACGTCGGCATAGTGCGGGTCTTCCTGCATGGTCTGCGGGTCGCGCTGCATGTGCATCACGCACAGCCCCGCCTGCCCGCCCGCGACCGCTTCAACGGCGCCGGGCATCCGGAACCCCCAAATGTCGTTGATCAGGTCGGCGCCGGCAGAAAGTGCCGCGCGCATGACTGCGGGCTTGTAGGTGTCGATCGACAGCGGCCGGCCACAATCGCGCAACGCTTCCAGGACCGGCATCACGCGCTCCAGCTCCTGATCGAGCGGCAAAGCCGCCGAACCTGGTCGGCTGGACTCCCCACCGATGTCGATGATGTCGACGCCCTCCGCGATCATGCGCTCGGCATGCCGTTGCGCGGCATCGCGCGTCGCATGCCGACCGCCGTCGGAAAACGAATCCGGCGTGACATTGAGGATGCCCATCACGAGCGGACGGCGATCGCGCGCAAAGCGGAACCGTCCGCACTGGAATGACATGGTCTGGGAAAGTTGCTGCAAGATTGGATCGCTTGAATCGCGTTGAGCGCGCAAATACGAAAGTGTTACTACCCACGCCGCACAATGGAAAAAGCCGGTGCGCTAGGCACCGGCTTTACCCTTTGGCAGCCGTGGTCGTCAGGCCGTGGCCGGCGCGTTGGACGGTGCCACGGGCGAACCGCCGGAAGGCGTATTGCCACCGTTCGGGCCCGACACGCCACGCGGCGGGCGCGGCGGCTTGCCGGCCATGATGTCGTTGACCTGGTCGGCGTCGATGGTTTCCCACTCCATCAGCGCGGCCGTCATGGCCTCGACCTTGTCGCGGTTCTCTTCGAGCAGGCGCTTGGCCAGCGCGTACTGGGTGTCGATGATGTTGCGGATCTCGCCGTCAACCTTCTGCTGCGTGGCTTCCGACACCGTCTTGGACGACAGCTTGCCGAACATGCCGTCCTGCTCGGTATCCACGTAGACCATCGCGCCGAGCTCGTCGCTCATGCCGAAGCGGGTCACCATGTCGCGGGCAATCTTGGTCGCGCGCTCGAAGTCGTTGGACGCACCGGTGCTCATGGCATTGAGGAAGACCTCTTCCGCCGCACGGCCGCCGAAGAGAATGGCGATCTCCTCGAGCATGTTGTCCTTGTACTTCGAGTACTTGTCATGCTCCGGCAGTTGCCAGGTCACGCCCAGTGCCCAGCCGCGCGGCATGATCGTGACCTTGTGCACCGGGTCGGCCTTGGGCAGCAGCTTGGCCACCACCGCGTGGCCGGACTCGTGGTAAGCCGTGGCCTTGCGCTCTTCCTCGCGCATGACCGTCGACTTGCGCTCCGGACCCATGTAGATCTTGTCCTTGGCGTCCTCGAAGTCCTGCATGTCCACCACGCGCTTGTTGCGGCGGGCAGCGAACAGCGCGGCCTCGTTGACCAGGTTGGCCAGGTCGGCGCCTGAGAAGCCCGGGGTGCCGCGCGCGATCACCGACGCATCAACGTCGTTGCCGATCGGCACCTTGCGCATGTGCACCTTCAGGATCTGCTCGCGGCCGCGGATGTCCGGCAGGCCCACGTAGACCTGGCGGTCAAAACGGCCCGGACGCAGCAGCGCCTTGTCCAGCACGTCCGAACGGTTGGTCGCGGCGATCACGATCACACCCGAGTTGGCCTCGAAGCCATCCATCTCCACGAGCATCTGGTTCAGGGTCTGCTCGCGCTCGTCGTTGCCGCCGCCCATGCCGGCGCCACGATGGCGGCCGACCGCATCGATTTCATCGATGAACACAATGCAGGGCGCCTGCTTCTTGGCGTTCTCGAACATGTCGCGCACGCGGGCCGCGCCCACGCCGACGAACATTTCCACGAAGTCGGAACCCGAGATGCTGAAGAACGGCACCTTGGCCTCGCCAGCGATGGCACGCGCCAGCAGCGTCTTGCCGGTGCCCGGGGGGCCGACCAGCAGCACGCCGCGCGGAATACGCCCGCCCAGCTTCTGGAATTTCTGCGGGTCCTTCAGGAAGTCGACCAGCTCGACCACTTCCTCCTTGGACTCGTCGCAACCAGCCACATCCTGGAACGTGACGGCGTTCTGGTTCTCGTCGATCAAGCGAGCGCGGGACTTGCCAAATGAGAAGGCGCCGCCTTTCCCTCCGCCCTGCATCTGCCGCATCATGTAGAACCAGAAGACGATGATCAGCAGGGTCGGCCCGAGGTAGTACAGGGCCTGCACCAGCACGTTCGGCTCGTCGTCGGCCTTGCCGGTGACCTGCACGCCGTACTTCATCAGGTCGCCGACCATCCAGATGTCGCCCGGCGAGATGATGGTGTACTTCGCGCCTTCCTTGGGCGAGACCACCAGGTTGCGGCCCTGCACGTCCACACGCGCCACCTTGCCGTTCTTGGCATCATCCATGAACGTCGAATAGGTGACGCTGTCCTGGGCACGGGGCTTGTCGAACTGCTTGAAGACGGTAAACAGCACCAATGCAATCACCAGCCAGATTGCCGCCTTTTGAAACAGGTTGTTATTCAAGGCCGAACTCCTTTGCAATTGCCTTGCCAACGGATAGCTGCATTGTAATGCAGCGGACGCGCTCGGGGGGAAACAAGGATTTTATGGCTCCAATAGCACCAGCGCGAGCGCCGGAAGGGTGTCCGGTCGAGCCGGATGGTCAATCCACGGACTTCAGATAACGCCCGAGGATGAAGGTTTCCGACGACTTGTCGCGCGAGGCCTTCGGCTTTCGCTTGGCGACAACCTTGAAGTGGCGCTTGAACTTCTCCACGATCTGGCTGTAGCCGCTGCCGTGGAAACACTTTACCAGCAAGGCCCCGTCGGGCTTCAGGTGAGCCTGGGCAAATTCGAGCGCCAGATCGCACAGATACTCGATGCGCGCCGCGTCCGCCGAGACCACCCCAGACAAGTTGGGGGCCATGTCCGACAAAACAAGGTCGATCTTGGCGCCGCCGGAGGCTTCCTGCACCACGGCCTCCAGTTGGCGGAATACCGCCTCTTCGCGGAAATCGCCCTGAATGAAAGTGACGTCGGCGACAGGCTCCATCGGCAGCAGGTCAATCGCGACCACGGCGCCGTCGATGCGGCCGTCCTTGGCGCGCGGCGAGGTCGCCAGCTTGTTGCGCACGTACTGGCTCCAGCTCCCCGGCGCGGCGCCCAGGTCGACGATCACCTGGCCGGGCCGGATCAGATTGTCCTGGTCGTCGATCTCCTTGAGCTTGTAGGCCGCGCGCGCGCGATAGCCTTCCCGCTGGGCCATCTTCACGTAGGGGTCGTTGATGTGGTCGTGCAGCCACGACTGGTTGAATTTGTTCTTTGCCTTTGCCATGCCAGAGTTGTCTTGCCTGTTTGCGCCCGCTCAAGGGGCCTGGCGGCCGCGCGCCGCCGATGATTTCCGGATTCCCGCCTGTTTTGCCGCCATTCGGAAGCATTTTGGCGGATAATACGCGCCAATCCGCTGCCGGCGCAGCCTTGGTGCCACCTTGGGCGCTACCTTGCCATGCCATGCCGGTTGCACCCCTATTCTTCGCGCCCCGCCATTGGGGCGCGGCTTCCAGCGCTTTCCTATGCCCGCTCTTCAACTCATTCCCGCCCAGCGCTCCACGCTGCGCTCCCGCGCCCACGGCCTGAACCCGGTCGTCATGATCGGCGCGGAGGGCCTCACCCGTGCGGTGCTGGCTGAAATCGACCGCAGCCTGGCGGCACACGACCTGATCAAGATCCGCGTACTCGGCGACGAACGCGACACGCGCGTCGCCATCTACGAGGCAATCTGCGACGACCTCGACGCCGCGCCGATCCAGCACATCGGTAAGCTGCTGGTGATCTGGCGTCCGGGCCCCGCCCGCCTGAAGGAGAACCAGGCCGAGGATCTGGGCCGGATGGCGCCGCGGCGCCCCGGATCCGGCACCGCACCACGCACCGTCACGGTCAAGAAGCCCAGCGCCGCCCCGAACCGCCGCCCGACCCGCAAGGAAGTCACGGTGCTCGGCAACGAGCGCGTCACGCAGGGCGGCAATGTCAAGCGTGCGCGCGCGCGCCCGGCCAGCCAGAAAAAGAAGGCACTTGGTTAATCAGCGCCACACCCAGCCCGGTCACGGAAGCGCCCGCCGTCCTGGCGGGCGTTTTTCATCGCAGGGCCGTCCCAAGATGAAAAAGCCCCGTCGGGGAGCAGCCCCCCCCCACGAAGCACGTGGAGCAAAGGGGCCGTTTCATTCCCCGCTCACGCGCGGCGCGCTGGCACGCCACACCAGCACCAGGGCCAGCAGGCTCTGCACCAGGTAGATGACGCTCGACACGCCGTGCAGCATGCCGAATTCGGCCTTGTAAGGCGACGCGGAAACGGCCATGTTCAGCGCCTGCGCCTTGGCCTTGAGGCCTTCCATATACGTCTGCACGCCGAAATAGCCGGCCAGCACGCAGATCAGCATGGCCAGCACGATCCAGCGCAATGCTCGGTAACGGGCCGCGCCACGGCGGATCAGCACATTGCACAGCACAAGCTGCAGCACGCCGATGGTTATACCGACCATGGCCTGGGTGCGGAACAGATGGCCGGCGATCATGCCTGCCGTTTCGCGGCTGGGCAGCACCGAGAACAGCGTTGGCGCAACCATGTAGCCGATCGTCCACAGGCTGCCCGCCCACACGACGGTCAGTAGCAGGAAGATCCGGTGCGGCAGCGGCGGCAGGTTGCTGTAGGACGACGAGAACATAGCCGGCCGTCAGATATAGCGGACGGTGATGACCTCGTATTCCCGGTCGCCGCCCGGCGCCAGCACGGTTGCCACGTCGCCCTCGAACTTGCCGATCAGCGCGCGCGCGATGGGCGAGCTGACGGAAATCTTGCCGCTGTCCAGGTCAGCCTCGTCGTCGCCGACGATCTGGTAGCTGACGGCGCTGCCGGATTCCAGGTCTTCCAGGTCGACGGTGGCGCCGAAAACGATGCGGCCGTCGGTGTCGAGCTGCGTCGGGTCGATGACCTGGGCGGCCGACAACTTGGATTCAACCTCCAGGATGCGGCCTTCGATAAAGGCCTGCTTCTCCTTGGCGGCGTCATATTCCGCGTTTTCGGACAGATCGCCCTGGGCACGGGCCTCGGAGATGGCGTTGATCACCGCGGGACGCTCGACGGCCTTCAGTCGGTGCAGCTCTTCCTTCAGGAGCTCGGCGCCGCGCTTGGTAATCGGAATGGTGCTCATGTCTGCGTTCAACAAAAAAATGAGCCGCAGCGGAGCTGGAGCCGCGCGCCCAAATATGCTATTGGACGCACTTCCGCTCAGCCGCGGCTTTCAGATGGGATCGGACGGCGGAATGGCCCTCCGATCAGTGAATTTGACGTAGTTTAGGCCAGGATGCCCGCCGGCATCAACTCCGGCGGGCATCCCGACCCGGCAACCGGGGGGTTGCCTTGATGCGGCGCAAGCGCCGCAAGGATCATCAGGCGAGCGAGGCGTGCAGGCCTTGCAGGTCGTAGACCTCCAGGCTTTGCATGTGCTTCAGGCCTTCCACCGCGGCGCGCGCGCCGGCGATGGTGGTGTAGTACGGCACGCGGTTGGCCAGCGCCGAGATGCGGATCGAGCGCGAGTCGGCGATCGCGGTGCGGGTTTCGTCCACGGTGGTGAACACCAGCGCCAGTTCGCCGTTCTTGATCATGTCCACGATGTGCGGACGGCCGTCCTTGACCTTGTTGACCACGCGCACCGGAATCCCGGCGGCCTCGATGGCCGACGCAGTACCGCGGGTCGCCACGATCGGGTAGCCCATGTCATGGAGCATGCGCGCCACGCCAACCGCGCGCGGCTTGTCGCTGTCCTTCACGGTGATCAAGACCGTGCCCTTTTCGGGCAGGCGCGATCCGGCGGCCAGCTGGCTCTTGAACAGCGCCTCGCCGAACGTCTTGCCCACGCCCATCACCTCGCCGGTCGAGCGCATTTCCGGTCCGAGCACCGGGTCCACCCCCGGGAACTTGTTGAACGGGAACACGGCTTCCTTGACGCTGAAGTACGGCGGCACGACCTCGTCGGCAACGCCCTGCTCGTCCAGCGACTGGCCGGCCATGCAGCGCGCGGCGATCTTGGCCAGTTGCATGCCGGTGGCCTTGGACACGTACGGCACGGTACGCGACGCACGCGGATTCACTTCCAGCACGTAGACGATGTCCTCGCCATTGGTTTGCTGGATGGCGAACTGCACGTTCATCAGGCCGACCACGTTCAGCGCCTTTGCCATCGCGGCGGTCTGGCGCCGCAATTCGTCCACGGTCGCCGGGGCCAGCGAGTACGGCGGCAGCGAGCAGGCGGAATCGCCCGAGTGCACGCCGGCCTGCTCGATGTGCTCCATCACGCCGCCGATGAACACGCGCTTGCCGTCCGAGAGCGCATCCACGTCGCACTCGATGGCGTCGTTCAGGAAGCGGTCCAGCAGCACCGGGGAGTCGTTGGACACCTTCACGGCCTCGCGCATGTAACGCTCCAGGTCGCGCGGCTCATGCACGATTTCCATCGCGCGGCCGCCCAGCACGTACGAGGGGCGCACCACCAGCGGGTAGCCGATTTCCTCGGCCAGGCGCAGGGCTTCGTCCTCGGCACGCGCGGTGCGGTTGGGCGGCTGGCGCAGGCCAAGCTCTTGCAGCAGCTTCTGGAAGCGCTCGCGGTCTTCAGCCGCATCGATCATGTCCGGGCTGGTGCCGATAATGGGCACGCCGTTGGCTTCCAGGTCGAGCGCCAGCTTCAGCGGGGTCTGGCCACCGTACTGCACGATCACGCCGACGGGCTTCTCGATGGCGACGATCTCCAGCACGTCTTCCAGCGTCACCGGCTCGAAGTACAGGCGGTCGGAGGTGTCATAGTCGGTCGACACGGTTTCCGGGTTGCAGTTGACCATGATGGTCTCGTACCCGTCCTCGCGCAGCGCCAGCGCGGCATGCACGCAGCAGTAGTCGAACTCGATGCCCTGGCCGATCCGGTTCGGGCCACCGCCCAGCACCATGATCTTCTTCTTGTCGGTCGGCGCCGCTTCGCACTCGCCATGCTCGGCCTCGTAGGTCGAGTACATGTAGGCGGTGTTGGTGGCGAACTCGGCCGCGCAGGTATCCACGCGCTTGTAGACCGGACGGACGTTCTGCGCAATGCGCGCCTCGCGCACGGCGCGGGCGTTGATCTTCATCAGCTTCGCCAGGCGGCGGTCCGAGAAGCCCTTCTGCTTGAGCAGGCGCAACTCGGCGGTCGACAGGCTTTCCAGCGTGCGGGCCTTGACCAGGTTCTCGGTCTTGACGATGTCCTCGATCTGGGCCAGGAACCACGGATCGATGTCGGTCTCGGCGTGCACTTCTTCCAGCGACATGCCAAGGCGGAAGGCGTCACCCACGTACCAGATGCGGTCCGGACCGGCCTCGCCGATTTCCTCGACGATCTCGTCGCGATCGGTGGACTTCTCGTCCAGGCCGTCCACGCCGACTTCCAGGCCACGCAGGGCCTTCTGGAACGACTCCTGGAAGGTGCGGCCCATCGCCATCACCTCGCCCACCGACTTCATCTGGGTGGTCAGGTGGCTGTCGGCCTGCGGGAATTTCTCGAAAGCGAAGCGCGGCACCTTGGTGACCACGTAGTCGATCGACGGCTCGAACGACGCCGGGGTCGCGCCGCCGGTGATCTCGTTCTTCAGCTCGTCCAGCGTGTAGCCGACGGCCAGCTTGGCCGCGACCTTGGCGATCGGGAAGCCGGTGGCCTTGGAGGCCAGCGCCGACGAACGCGACACGCGCGGATTCATCTCGATGACGATCATGCGACCGTCCGCCGGGTTGATCGAGAACTGCACGTTGGAGCCGCCGGTGTCCACGCCGATCTCGCGCAGCACGGCCAGCGACGCATTGCGCAGGATCTGGTATTCCTTGTCGGTCAGGGTCTGGGCCGGCGCAACGGTGATGGAGTCGCCGGTGTGGATACCCATAGGGTCCAGGTTCTCGATCGAGCAGATGATGATGCAATTGTCCTGCTTGTCGCGGACCACTTCCATCTCATACTCTTTCCAGCCAAGCAGCGACTCTTCGATCAGCAGCTCGCGCGTCGGCGACAGGTCCAGGCCGCGCTTGCAGATCTCTTCAAACTCTTCGCGGTTGTAGGCGATACCGCCGCCGCTGCCACCCAGCGTGAACGACGGGCGGATCACGATCGGGTAGCCGGCGGTGCCGGTTTCCTGGGCGATCTTGGTCTGCACCGCGGTGGCCTCGTCCATCGAGTGCGCGATGCCGGACTTGGCCGAGCCCAGGCCGATCTTGGTCATCGCGTCCTTGAACTTCTGACGGTCCTCGGCCTTATCGATGGCTTCCGGCGATGCGCCGATCAGCTCGACCTTGTACTTGTCCAGCACGCCGTGGCGGTGCAGGTCCAGCGCGCAGTTCAGCGCGGTCTGGCCGCCCATCGTCGGCAGGATCGCGTCCGGGCGCTCCTTGGCGATGATGCGCTCGACCACTTCCCAGGTAATCGGCTCGATGTAGGTCACATCGGCCGTGCTGGGGTCGGTCATGATGGTCGCCGGGTTCGAGTTGACCAGGATGACCTTGAAACCTTCTTCGCGCAGGGCCTTGCAGGCCTGTGCGCCGGAGTAATCGAACTCGCACGCCTGGCCGATGATGATGGGGCCCGCGCCGATGATCAGGATGCTCTTGATGTCTGTGCGTTTTGGCATTGCACGCTCTCTTTATGGGCCGGCCCGCCTTGCATGCGGGCCGCGCCGGAAATCATGAATCCACTCGGATTCGGAAAATGGTCAGTCTCAGCCTATCGTGGCCGTGGCCAGCTTCGCGCCGAAGCCGATGAACATGGCCCCCACCCCGCTCGCCATGCCAGCGGACAGGCGCCGCCGCCGGCGGAACGCGTCGGCCAGCCTGGCCCCCACGAAGATGATCGTGGTCAGGTAGGCAAAGCTCACGATCTGGCAGACAAGCCCCAGCACGCCGAACGACAGCGCCGGATACGCGAACGCCGGATCGACGAACTGGATGAAGAACGAGATGAAGAACAGAATCGCCTTCGGGTTCAGCAGGCTGATCAGCAGCGCCTTGCGCAGCGGATCGGACTGGTCCGGCGCGCTCGTCGGCTGCGCCGTTTCGGCGCCGGCCTCAACCGATTCGCCGCGCGCCGACCAGTTGCGCAGCGCGCCGCGCAGCATGTTCAAGCCGATCCAGCCCAGGTAGGCCGCGCCGATGTACTTGACGACGTAGAACAGCGCCGGGCTCGCCTTGAGCAGCGAGGCCACGCCGGCCGCCGACAGCACCATCAGCACCGCATCACCGAGAAACACGCCGCACGCACCCTTGTATCCGGCGCGCACGCCGCGCTGCGCCGCCACGGACAGCACGTACATCGAGTTCGGCCCCGGCAGCAGCACGATGAAGATCGTTCCGAGCAGGTAGGTCCAGAAATCGGTGATGCCGAAGGCGGCATGCATGAAGGCGTTCATGGCGTCTGTCTCGTTGCCCCGCTTACTTGCGCGCCGCGGTCATCAGTTGGATGAAGCGGTCGAACAGGTAGGCCACGTCGTTCGGGCCGGGCGATGCTTCCGGGTGGCCCTGGAAGCAGAACGCCGGCTTGTCGGTCAACGTGAAGCCCTGCAGCGAGCCATCGAACAGCGACTTGTGCGTGACGCGCACATTGGACGGCAGCGTGTCGGCGTCCACGGCAAAACCGTGGTTCTGCGACGTGATGACCACGCGACCATCGTCCAGGTCCTTGACCGGATGGTTGGCGCCGTGGTGGCCGAACTTCATCTTCAGGGTCTTGGCACCGACGGCGAGTGCCATGATCTGGTGACCCAGGCAGATGCCGAACGTGGGGATGCCGCGCGCGATGAACTCGCGGGTGGCGGCAATGGCGTAGTCGCACGGCTCCGGATCGCCGGGGCCGTTGGACAGGAACACGCCGTCCGGGTTAAGCGCCAGCGCGTCGGCGGCACTCGCCTGCGCCGGCAGCACGGTGACCTTGCAGCCGCGCTCGGCCAGCATGCGCAGGATGTTGTACTTGACGCCGAAGTCATAGGCGACCACGTGGAACTGCGGCTTCTCTTGCTTGCCGTAGCCGCTGCCGAGCGCCCATTCGGTCTGGGTCCAGTCGTAGGCGTCCTTCACGGACACCACCTTGGCCAGGTCCATGCCGGCCAGGCCGGGGAACGAGCGCGCCAGGTCGATGGCCTTCTGCACGTTGTCCTCGCCGGCGAGAATGCAGCCGTTCTGGGCGCCCTTCTCGCGCAGGATGCGGGTCAGCTTGCGGGTATCGATGCCGGCAATGGCAACCACCTTTTCCTGCTTCAGGTAGTGGCCAAGCGTGTGTTCCTTGCGGAAGTTCGAGGCCAGAATCGGCAGATCCTTGATGATCAGGCCGGCGGCATGGACTTTCGTGGCTTCGACATCCTCGCTGTTGACGCCGTAGTTCCCGATGTGCGGATACGTCAGCGTGACGATCTGCCGGGAATAGCTCGGGTCGGTGAGGATTTCCTGGTAACCGGTGATGGCGGTGTTGAACACCACTTCGCCGATGGTATGGCCGGAAGCGCCGATGGAATAGCCACGAAAGACCGTGCCGTCTGCAAGCGCGAGAATGGCGGACGGGAAAGACGGTAACACGGGTAGGCTCCTGCTGGACTCACCCCGTGACCGACCAATCGACGCCTCGTGCCCCCTGGCTTGTTCTGATTCTCCGGCATGGCGGCACGGCATGGCGCGTGCTGTCGTGGCCGGCCGCAATATGCTTTTATCATCACTTAATGAGCGGATACAAAGCGTTGCGGATGGGGGCGGCGGAAGGTGGAATGCGGTAGGCGCTAGGGTGAAGGGTTCTGAAAGCGAAACTTTTGAATTATATCCCGCGCCGGCCAATTTCTCAAGTTTTCAAGGACTTGCGCGCGGACGGGCGCGTCCGCGCGTCGCACCGGCGGTATTGCACAGGCGCCGCGCTGCCCTTTTTTCCGCCTTCGCCACCGGTCATCGCGAGCGCATTTCGATCGCCGTTTCCGGTGGCACCCTACCCCGTCGACGGCGTACTCAGGCCGCCGGCGGCACCACAGCCGTCACCTCGATCTCCACCTTGGCGCGAGGCTCGACCAGGTCGGCCACTTCCACCGCCGTCATGGCCGGGAAATGCCGCCCGATGATCTCGCGGTAGTGCGCGCCGATCGCCCGGTAGCTGTCCACGTACTCGGCCTTGTCCTTCACGTACCACGTCATCCGCGTGATGTGCTCGGGTCCCGCGCCGCCGGCGGCGAGCACCGCCACGACGTTGCGCAGCGTCTGCGCCACCTGCGCCGAGAAATCGTCCGTCTCGAATTCGCACTGGCCGTTCCAGCCGATCTGGCCGCCAACGAAGATCAGGCGGCTGCCTACCTGCATCTCGGTCATGATGCCGTTGGCATAGCCGCGCGGTGCGGCCCAGTCGGGAGGTTGGAGAGTCTTCATGATGTGTGTTCCAAATAGCTGACTGTCTGTCTGGTGTTCAATGAAATCCGTGCCGGCGCCACATGCGCCCTATCGTTGCGCCGCCGAGGCGTCCAGGTAGCGGCCCATCGCCTCCCGCACGGCCGCGGGCAGCGGCTGCGGCGTGATGGCTGCGGTGTCGACGCAGACAAGGCGCTGCGTGAGTTCCAGCCGTGTGTCACCCCCTGGCCCGGCAAAGCTCACCCGCACCGTGAAGCTGGAGCGTCCAAGCTGCATCACGCGCAACTCGCGCGTCAGCAACTCTCCCAGCCGGCTCGGCGCAACAAACCGGCACGCGATCTCGGCCGTCGGCACGCCTGCATGCCCGGCGCCGTGCATGGCGTCGAACGGCCAGTCGAGCGCATCGCGGAACCAGTCCTCGATCAAGTCGTTGAGCATCTCGAAGTAGCGCGGATAGAACACGATGCCGGCGGCGTCGCAATGCTTGAAGCGCACGCGCACCGTATTGCGGAAGACCTCGCTCATGGCTGCCCCACCTTGGCCGGCGCTTCGCCGGACGCCATCTGCCGCAGCCGGAAGCGCTGCAGCTTGCCGGTTTCGGTACGCGGCAGCGCGGCGACAAACTCGATGCGGCGCGGGTACTTGTAGGGCGCGATCTCTCGCTTGACGAATTCCTGCAACGCAACGCGCGTGGCGTCGTTCGCCTCCACGCCCGCTCGCAGCACCACGTAGGCCATTACGATCTGCCCGCGCCCATCGTCCGGCGCGCCGACCACGCCGCACTCGGCCACGGCCTCATGCCGCATCAGCGTGCTTTCCACCTCCGGCCCGGCGATGTTGTAGCCGGCCGAGATGATCATGTCGTCCGAGCGCGCCTGGTAGAAGTAGTAACCGTCGGCGTCCGCCAGGAAGGTATCGCCCGGCAGGTTCCATCCCTCCCGGACGTAGTTGGCCTGACGCGGGTCGTCGAGATAGCGGCAGCCGGTGGGCCCGCGCACCGCGAGCTTGCCCACGGTGCCCGGCGGCACTGGCTGCATGGCCTCGTCGACGATGCACGCCTCGTAGCCGGGCACGACCTTGCCCACCGCTCCCGGCCGCACGTCCGCACCCGCGCTGGAGATGAAGATGTGCATCATCTCCGTGCCGCCGATGCCGTCGGTCATCTCGATGCCCGTTGCCGCCTTCCAGCTCTGGCACGTGGCGTCCGGCAGCGCCTCGCCGGCCGACACGCTCTTGGCCAGGCTCGTCAGGTCAAAGCGTGAGACCAGCGCCGCCATCTGGCGATAGAACGTCGGCGCCGTGAAGACGATGGTCGCGCGGAAATCCTGAATCAGCGCGAGCAGCGTCTCGGGCGTCAGCTTCTCCGCCAGCACGGTGCAGGCGCCAATGCGCAGCGGAAAACACAGCATGCCGCCAAGGCCAAAGGTGAACGCCAGCGGCGGCGTGCCGCAGAACACATCGTCCGGCCCGGAGCGCAGCACGTGGCGCGGAAACAGGTCGCACATCGCCAGCACGTCGCGGTGGAAGTGCACGGTGCCCTTCGGCTGGCCCGTGGTGCCGCTCGTGAAGGCGATCAGGCAGATATCGTCGGCGGCGGTATCGCAGGCCGGGTAGTCGTCGGGCTTACCCGCCATCGCCGCTTCCAGCGATCCCTCGCCTTCGCCGTTGAAAAACAGCGCCTGCGTCAGCGCCGGGCAGCGGTGTTCGCCACCAGCGCGCAGGTTGGCGTCCAGGTCGTCGCGCAGCCGCACGTCGCACAGCGCCGCGCCGACCTGTGCCTTATCGATGACCTGCTTGAGTTCCTTCGCGCGCAACAGCGGCATGGTCGGCACGGCAATCAGTCCCGCCTTCAGCGTCGCCAACCAACTGGCGGCCATCATCAGGTTGTTGGGACCGCGCAGCAGCACGCGGTTGCCCGGCACCAGCCCCATGTCCTCGGTCAGCACATGCGCGATGCGGTTGGTCAGCGCCGCCAGTTGGGCGTAGGTTACGGCCGCCTGTCCGCTGTCGGTCCGATAGCGGATCGCCACGCGCTCGCCGCGGCCTTCGCGCACGTGCCGGTCGAGCAGTTCGACGGCACTGTTCAGGCGCTTCGGGTACTGCGTGTCCGCATTGAAGCGAAACACCGG
>JACXTT010001396.1_pt1 | contig 40111 bp, 36 predicted proteins | sample 9270951 | NCBI WGS metagenome assembly JACXTT01 (sample SAMN15532306, study PRJNA645909) | rock metagenome | isolation source: weathered quartz diorite | place: Puerto Rico | collected 2017-06-21
GGTGGCGTACGGCATAACCATCCCGCTTCGAAATGACGGTGCCCAGAAATTCATACTCTGGGCTCGCAACATCCGCGGTGTACTCGTCCGGCCGGCAGGACTCAGGGCCGCATTCGGCTGTTCGGAAGGGCGCCTTCCCTCCCCGCCACCGCCGCCAGCGTTCGTCGGGCGCCTAGGGTAGTCAGCAAGGGATTGATTTCATTGAAATTTCTCATGATCGCCTGCCGGAAACCCGCATAAATACTAGGGGCGGCTACCCCTGTAAATTGCAATGAAAACAAAGGCATACCTAGTAGGCTAAAACGCCGAACGGCGACCCGGTTCGACGCTGACAGTCGCATTGGCTGCCGCGACCGTCTCGTAGTCCAGCCCGAGCCGGGACATCGCCTGGGGACGGACGTTGTAGATAAATACGTCGGCCGTCTCGGCCAGTTTCAGCAACGCAGCCCTCCCCTCGGGCTGCTTCAGGTCGAGCACTATGCTGCGCTTGTTGCGGTTGCAATGCAGGAACAGGCCCGACATGCCGTCATGGCGACTGGGGCCGATATTGCGGACGTTGTCGCCCGACGGGGCCTCGATCTTGACGATATCGGCACCCATGTCGCCCAGGATCTGGGTGGCGTAGGGGCCCATCAGCACTGTCGTCAAGTCGACGATGCGTACCCCGGAAAGCGGACCGCTTATGCAAAGGCTCCTCGATTCGATGAGGAGCAATGCTACGGATTGCAGGAGGGCGCCGATATACTTTGTTCGTGTCGCGCGATACCGACGGTGTATCGGCGGACTTGTCGGTAAGCACACTCGCCAGCCCGTCACGAGCACCGCGCGTGTAGTCCGCGGCCGGTCGGTCCCGGCGCAGCGGCCGAATCAATAGCTGCAAAGCTCAGAAGCCCACCTTAAGGTTTTTACACAGCGGACGGCCCGTTGACAAGTCCCCAATTAGACGAGGCGAGTACTAAGGGAAACTCGCAGCCCCACAAAAATGCGCAATTTGGCCGAGGCGACGCATTACATAAGGCCCAAGAATCTTCGCCGACAGTAGCGCGAAGGGCATCAAGCTTCGCGCCGCAGCAAGACTGTTTTGCGAGACGACGAAGATGCGCCCCCACGATTCGCGTTTGTGCAGAGCATCCCTCTAAGCAGAAATTGCCGGCTCACAGAAGCTGCGCGCAGGGAGGTCTGGAATTCCTTCCCGGTGACAACGCCGGACTCTCAGACGCGGCGTTCGGCACCGCTTTACCCACAGTGCTGTGCGCGGTATTCCGTCGGCGCCAGCGCAAACGCACGTCGGAACGACCGACTGAACGCCGCTTCCGAGTCATAGCCAAGCGTCTCGGCAATTTGTGTCATGCGCCAGTCGGTGGTCGACAGGAGTTGGGCAGCAAGCTGCATTCGCCAGTTGATCAGGTAGCGCATCGGTGATTCACCGACGAGCAGCCCAAACCTGCGTGACAAGTTGGAGCGCGACTGGTTGACCGCGGCGGCCAGCTTGCTGACTGTCCAGTCGGCCCCGGGCTCGGCATGCAAGAGTGCCAGCGCATGCCCGATCAATGGGTCCCGCAGCGCGGCGATCCACCCGATCGTCCCTTCGGGTGCGTTTGCAAGCCAGTGGCGGACTGTCCAGATGAACATCAAGTCGATGATCCGGGACAACATGATGGCGCTACCGATCGAAGGACGCGCGACTTCCTGCTGCATCGCCGCAATCGTCAGTGACACCCATTCGCGCGATCCGACCGTGTCATACGGTTCATCCACCTTGCAGCCCACATGCACCAAAGTGGGTAATCCTCGCACCAGCGCCTTGCCGCCCACCCCGTCAAACCGAAACTGGCCGCTCGTGATGCGCGTCGGTACATCGCCGCCGGATTGCTTGCGCCGGCCGGACAGCGGGCCGACGCCTTCAATGCGATGGCCCTGCCCATGGGGGATAAAAACGATGTCCTCCGGCGCCAATCGTATCGATCGGATTTCGCTCGCCAGGCGCAACAGGCATGGCCCGTCCTGAACGATGTGAAAGCACCCCGAGCCCGCCGAGAACGCCAGCTCTTTTCCGGGGGAGACGATGGCTTGGCCAAGGAGCTGGCCGCGCATGCGGGCAATGCTAAATACCTCAAAAAAGACATCGGCGGCGGGATGCCGAGAACCCGTGGACGGGGACCGGCTAGATTGGCGTTTCTGCAAAGATTTCGGTGTCTTGGTCATGGCCTGCCGGCAAACTCCCGTCAATAATGGACGCCTCAGTGCATCTGCCTGCGCCCGAGTTCATGTCTCGTCCGATGCGTTGTTGCTCCCATCATCGCATGGGGCGTTTGCCGTTACTCAGGTGACATAGAGTTGAACGTAGTCCCAACCGCCGAGGGACGACAATGTATCGCAGGTGTTCGGCGAATAGTCTTCATTCACAGATAGGAGTCAGGCCATGAGCAATCAACCTACGATTGTGTTGGTACACGGTTTCTGGGGCGGCGCTGCGCATTGGGGCAGGGTCATCGTTGAATTGGCACGAAAGGGCTATACGTCCGTTCGCGCTGTCGACATACCGTTGACATCCCTTGCCGACGACGCCGAGCGTACCCGCAAGATGGTTGACCAGCAGAAAGGGCCGGTCCTGCTGGTGGGGCATTCGTATGGCGGCGCGGTGATTACGCAAGCCGGCGATATGCCGAATGTGGTGGGGCTTGTGTATATCGCGGCGTTTGCGCCGGATGCAGGGGAGAGCCCTGGCGGCATTACACAGCAGCATCTCCCCTACGCGGCCCCCAACCTTGAGCCGGACTCCGATGGTTACTTGTGGCTCAAGTCGGATAAGTTCCATGAGAGCTTCTGCCAGGATCTGTCGCCGGACGAGGCACTGGTGATGGCAGTGACGCAGAAGGCGCCGCTTGCCAGCACCTTCGGCGATACCATCACGGCGCCGGCATGGAACAAGAAGCCATCCTGGTACCAGATTTCCAGCGAAGATCGGATGATCGCCCCGGAGAACCAACAGCGGATGGCCGACCGACTCAACGCCAGAAAGGTCATTACACTGACGGCAAGCCATGCTTCGCTGGCCTCGAAGGCGGGCGAAGTTGCCGCGTTGATCGACGAAGCCGCGACCGAGGCGGTCAAGGCATAGCGGCCTGAATGCCAGCACCCGACAGCGCCGCCGTGCTTGTCACGTGCCGGCGCGGCGCGCTCACCCTTCTACAAGCGCCAGAGGCCGCCATCGACGACCAGCGTCTGCCCGGTCATAAAAGCCGCGTCATTGGACGCCAAGAACGATACCACCCCTACCATGTCGGTCACTTCACCGCCCCTTGGGATTGCCTGCAACTGCGCCAGGAAGGCAATCTCTTCTTCTGTCGTCAGGCCACCTGGCCCACGACGGCCTGGATCCATCATTCCGTGAGTGCGAGTCAGCCCAGGTGCCACTGCGTTCACCGTAATGCCGTGGGAGCCGTACTCGCTTGCCAACGCACGTGTCATTCCGATGAGTGCCGACTTACTGGTTACGTAGTGGACGAAGCCCGGTATCTTCAGGCCTACAGTGTTGGAGGCGATGTTAACGATCCTTCCGTAGCCTCTGGCCTTCATTGCGGGGATCAGGCCACGACAGAGCAAGAACGGCGCCTCCAGGTTGATGGCCATCAACGAGCGCCACACTTCGAGGTCCAACTGTTCGAACTCCACATTGGGAACAATTCCCGCGTTGTTGACCAGGATATCGACAGGCCCGTAGTCCGAGAGAATGCGATTAACACCCGCTCGCACTGCAGTGGCGTCAGAGAGGTCGATGAGGACCTGCGTCGCCTCGCCTCCCTGCGCTTTGATGGTCTCCAGGGTTTCCTGACATTCGATCCTGTCGACGGCAATCACGCTCATCCCATCCGCAGCAAGTCGCTTCGCAAATGCCTGCCCGAGGCCGCGAGAGGCGCCCGTGACGATCGCGAGCCTACAATCCGTGCGGCGTAGCCGCCCTACTTGAATACTCATGAATGCATTTCCTAACTGCTTTTCGAAAGAGAATCCATCGACCTGCAACCCGTCACAACCGATTCCTTCAGCACGGGCCGCAATCAGTTCTCTGGCTCAAATAGGCCGCGCAACAGCCGCAATTCAAACCATTGCCCGGTCGCCGTCAGCAGATGCAGAAGCAGGCCGTTTGATTACTCCAGCTTCCCTACGACTGGGAAGACGGAGCAAGACCAGCCGAAACTCGACGGCGGGCTGCCGCGCTGCTAGAACGGGTAGTCCGGCACTACATCCGTCACAGTGAGCCATTGCCACTGCGAATACTCATCAAGCGAGGTCAAGTTTCCTGAACGCGCGCCGTTGCCTGAAGCTCCCCTGCCACCAATCGGCCCATAGACCTCGTGGCTGACCGTTTGGTCATTGACGTGGACAATCCCCGTACGCAGCCTCTCCGCAACACGCATGGCCCTCGCGTGATTCGCAGTGAACAGCGAAGCCACGAGTCCGTACTCGGTGCGGTTTGCCAATTCGATTGCCTCTTCGTCATCACGGAAAACTGTGACCGGTGCCACCGGGGCGAAGATCTCATCACTGAACACAGGCATGTCCGGCGTGACCGCGCTCAGCACAGTCGGCCTGAAGTAGAGCCCGTCAACTTTTGCACCGGCCTCTACTTTCGCGCCGAGGGCGATACTCTCCTGGACAATCTTGCGGGCCCGGTCAATTTGCCTCTGATTGATCATTGGCCCCAGGTGGACTTCGCCACGATATGGGTCGCCCACTTGCAACGCGTCGGCACGCCTGGCGAGCATTTCTGTGTAGCGGGAAAGTACCCGCTCATGCACCAGGTGCCGGCCTGCGGTAAAGCAAATCTGCCCCTGGTGAAAGAACGACCCGAAGGCGGCTGCCGAACTGGCCCTCTCCAAATCGGCGTCATCGAAGACAATCAACGCATTGTTGCCGCCGAGTTCAAGCGCGACGCGCTTGAGTTGGCGCCCGGCGACTTCGGCGACTCGCCGCCCCGCAGTCGTCGAACCGGTAAAGGAGACCATACTGACGTTCGGGTTAGAAACAATCACCTCACCGGTCTCGGCGTCGCCCGGCAGGACATGGAGCACGCCCGGTGGCAAGCCAGCTTCCTCAAACAACCGCGCCAGGAGGAGCCCACCAGATACCGGCGTTTGGACATCGGGCTTGAGCAGCACCGCATTGCCCAGAACCAGTGCAGGTAGCACGGCACGTGCCGCCAGGATGAATGGGGAGTTCCAAGGAGTAATTACACCGACCACGCCAATCGGCACGCGGCGTGCATAGCTCTGTCGATTCGACATCGTAGCCAGAATCTGGCCCACCGGCATACCTCCGAGCGCGGCGACCTCTACCGCTTCTCGCACTGCCGTGCCGATCTCGAACTGCGCCTTTATCGGGATCGAACCCGTCTCGCGAACGATCCATGTCGCAATCTCGGTCGCGTGCTCTTCGGCCAATGCTGCAAATTTTCGGATAACATCCGCACGCAATGGCCCTGGCGTCGCCGCCCACGCGATGTGGGCCTGGATAGCGCTGGCAGCTGCATAGCTGACATCGGTAGCATCGGCAAGCCCTGACTCGAACAGGAGCTCGCCGCTCGCCTTCTCCGTGACGGCTACGAATCCGCCGTGTGCGGCTCGCCAGTCGTTACTATAAATTCGCTGCGCCTGTGCTGGCCCAATAAGCAAAGGAATTGTGGGTGTAGTCATAACTTCTCCAATGAAGGCATGGAAGGATTCGCGTCTCGGTCCTCTTGCGTTCCTCTCGCAAGCGAAAAGCTCGCAGGAGGTCGGGCCAGGATTCCCTGGACTCGACGCTGTACTGGAAAGCAACTCAAGCCAAAGCGATCCGCCAGCGAGCCCCAGAGACCGCGGCGCATCAATAGCGTGATGGCGATCGCCAGCACGCCCAGACCTATCAGATACCAGCTGCCGTAGTCGCTTAGTCCATTGCGCAGCGCGAGATATAACAGTGCACCCAGGATTGGGCCCTCGATCGTGCCAAGGCCACCAACGACTACGACAAAGATCACAAGCGCCGACCAGTTGATGCCAAAGGCCGCGTCCGGCGTGATGCGCAGGTTGCTCATAAAGTAGACGCCGCCTGCAGCCGCGAAGCCGACAGCCGAGATGACGAAGACCATTGTCTTGGTACGTGCCACATCGATACCAGCGGCCGCCGCCGTACGCTCGTTGTCGCGGATTGCGGTGAGCGCCAAACCAAAGCGGGATCGCAGCAGCGCGTAGACCGTTCCGATCGAGCCCATCGCAACAACTAGGGAAAGCCAATACACCATGCGCTCTCGGTCCGCCGGCTCCGTGTCGAGAAAAGCACTCAAGGTCAATCCCGAGGCCCCACCCAGCAGCGTGGAGTTCGCCACCAACAACCGGACCGTTTCGGCGACAACCCAAGTCCCAATCGCGAAGTGTCCGCCCTGCAATCGAAATAGCAGCCGTGAAAGCGGCCAAGCTGCGCAACCGCAAATGACCAGGGCCAAGCCCCATGCCAACAGGGGATGCAATCCAGCCTTGTTCGCCAGCGCGAACAACAGGTAGCCGCTGGCCCCGATAAAGGCTTGTTGACCGATGGACACCATGCCACCATAGCCTCCGAGGAGATTCCACATCGTGGCCAGCGCCACATACACTGCAATCTCGACGACGGTCCTTAGCGCACCAGCGTTCGCCCACAGCGGCAAGGCCACTAGCAAAATCGCGAGGCACGCAGTCATAACCGCGACAGCACGACTTAGACGAGTTGATCGCGAGACCACTATCGCGTCCAGTGTGTGTTGAGTTTCTGTGTTCATTGGAACCTCGGGAACAGCCCACGCGGCCTCATTAGCAGCACGAGCAAGAATAAGAAGTGACCGACGAGTGTGCCCCACCCTGGATCGACCCGTGAGCCAACGCCTTGTGCAATACCGAGAATCAGCGCACCTGCGAAGGTTCCCCAGAAGGACCCAAGGCCGCCGATGACCACGGCTTCAAATGCAAAAATGAGCAGTGCCGGCCCGTCGCTCGGTCCGATCGACGTCCTTATCCCAAGGAGAACCCCCGCGACTCCCAGCAGCGCCAGAGCCAGTCCTGTCGCGACGCCAAAGATGTGGCGCGCGTCAATACCCATTAGCGCGGCAGCTTCTGTGTCGTCAGAGATCGCCCGGAACGCCTGGCCGATGCGGGTTGTGCGCATCATCCAATCGAACAAGGCGGTCGAAATCAGCGCGGTCACTAGGATCAGCAGTGACAGTTGCCCGACCGCAAGATCCTGCCCCAGTGTGACACTAGCCGTTTCCAGGCCGTGGCCAGGGATGCTTCGGGTATCCGCGGAGGCGACTTCCAGCAGCCCGTTTTGAATCAGGATCGAGATGCCGAAGGTAACGACGATCGACGGCAAAGCGTCGCGTCCGAGAAGCCGGTTCAGGATGCCGCGTTGCAGCGCATATCCAAGGGCAAAGCACACCGGCACGGTGAGTGCCAGTGAAGCAAATGGCGACCAACCGGTCCAGCCGCCCCACGCGATCGTCATGAAGGCCGCAAGGATCACGAAGTCCCCGTGCGCGGTATTGACGAGCCGCATCACACCGAACATCAGTGACAGGCCCAGCGCGAACAAAGCGTAGATGGCGCCGAGCATGATACCCTGCAAGAGAGTGTCAGCAATCATCAGCATGGCAGCGCCTCCACACTCCCCGCGTGCGCCCCGAAATACGCCCGCGCGATCTGTTCCCTTGAGATCGTTGCAGAGTCGCCGCACAAGGTGGTCCGCCCATCCTGCAAGCAGTAAAGGCGCTGCGATGTACGCTGTGCCAGCATGACATCCTGCTCGACTACCACCGTCGTGATGCCGTCTGCAGCGAGTTTCGGTATAGCCTCGTAGATTTCCCGGACGACCACAGGCGCCAGGCCGAGCGAAATCTCATCGCAAATCAGGATCTGAGGGTTGCTCATCAGCGCGCGCCCGATAGCCACCATCTGCTGTTGTCCGCCGGACAGCGCTGTCGCCGGACGCTTCCGCACCTCGGCCAGGATCGGGAACAGATCAAACACCCGCGCGAGGTTCCATGGCCCGGACCGACGCCTGTAACCACCGAGCCGGAGGTTCTCCTCGACTGATAGGCTGGAAAACAAGCGGCGTCCCTCGGGAACCATCGCAATACCCGCCCGCACAATTTCATGCGCAGGCTGACCGCCGATTGGCTTGCCACACAGGACGACCGAGTCGCGACTGACATGCAGTAAGCCCGTGATGGCTTTAAATAGGGTAGATTTTCCCGCACCGTTGGCGCCGATTACAGCAACAATCTCGCCCTCCTTCACTTCGAGGTCCACACCGAACAAGGCCTGGAAGTCACCATAGAAGGCCTTCAGGCCGTGAACGGCCAATAATGGCATGCTCATGCCTCGATCCCCATGTAGATACGCTTTACTTCCGGATCCGCCATGACCTGATGTGGTGGGCCTTGAAGCAACTTGCGACCGAAGTCCACTACCAGAAGCTCGTCCGCGACGGCCATCAGCGCATGGATCACGTGCTCTATCCAGAGGATAGTGATGCCGCGGGCCTTGACCTGTTTGATCAAGGCCACAAGCTCGGTAGCCTCGGCATCCGTCAGGCCGCCAGCGATCTCGTCAAGTAACAGGAGCCGTGGTCCGGGCGCAAGTGCCCGAGCCAACTCCAAGCGCTTGCGGTCCAGCAAAGTCAAACTGCCAGCAGCGTAATTCGCCTTTTCCAACAGACCAGTCTGCTCAAGGACAGTGAAGCAGGTCTCATACACCGACGCTTCTGCGACATCGCGGCCGAAGGCCGCCGAGACTACGAGGTTCTCGAATACGGTCATCGCGCCGAACGGTTGTGGAATCTGGTACGAGCGGCCCATCCCTTGGCGGCTGCGTCGGTGTGGTGGCAGTCCGTCAAGCCGCGTTGCCCCCAATCTGATCGTTCCACTATCTGGCGCCAGGTCGCCTGTGATGAGGTTGAACAGCGTCGTCTTACCCGCACCGTTTGGACCGAGGATCCCCAGTGTTCGACCGCACTCAAGATCAAACGAGATGTTGTCGGTTACGACAATCGCACCGAAGGATTTGCGAAGACCCATGATGGACAGCATGGATAGCCCCTATGAACAGATCTAGCCAATTATCACAACAGTCGCAGCTTGCCTTGCACAGGAATCTGCGGCGCATAACTGTTGTCGACAATCTTTAGTTCGTAGCGGAACTTCGTGCCCTTGCCCCATTGCCCAGCCACGAGCGGCGTGCGAGCGACATTTCGAATCTTCGACCCCGCGAAGTCCACCGTGCCAACGACCGTTTCGAGGGTGGTCGACTTGATGGCGTCGCGAATCGACGCTTTGCTGCCTGGATCCTTGGCGCGTTTGAGTGCATCGATTGCGACCTCGAACAGGGCGTGCACAAATCCGAGCGGTTGCGTCCACTGCTTGCCCGTCGCAGCGATGTAGCTCGCACCCAGGTTCATTGCGCTTTGCCCCGTCAGAGAGGACTTGAACGGGTGCGCCGGGCTCCACCACACCTCACTCGACAGGCCATCACCGAGGTCGCCGAGCGCCTCCACCGACGATGGGAAAAGCAAAGCCTTTGCAATGGTTGCGATCTTCGGTCTGTAACCCTGTGCAGCTGCTTGCGTCCATAGCGTCTTGAAGTCCGGCGGAAGCGGCGCTCCACTCAGAACCTCAACTTGGTCGCGCTTGAAGGTTGCGATCAGTGCGCTGAAATCTGCATTCAAATTCTGATAGCGCCCAGGATCGACGGATTTGAAGCCCCGGGCCTTCAGCATCGGCGGCAGAGCAGCGTTCCACGCATCGCCGTCGGCATCCTTTGGGTACAAGCCACCCACAGTCTTGTTCGTCGAGGCGCCGGACCACAGGTTCATGAACACTGTGGAAATGTCATCGAGCCCCCAGAAGAAATGGTAAGTCCATTGAAAGCCCTTGTCAGGTGCTCCATTGCGAGGGAACATCCAGGCCTGCCAGGGGCAAATCGTCGAGATACACGGGGTAGCGTTAAGTTCGCACTGGTCGGACGCCGGATTTGTGACATCAGGCGTCGAGCTGGCAAGGATGAGGTCGACCTTCTGCTTGAGGATCAGGTCAGCAGTGACCTCGGATGCGCGATTCGCACTGGACTGTGTGTCCCGCACGAGGATCTCGACGGGCACGAGATCCCCGCCTAGCCGCAAGCCCGGACCGATCGCCTTGCGAATTCCCTCGAGAATGAACCGGTCAGCCTCCCCAAAGCCTGCCAAGGGTCCTGTTTGCGGCGAAACGAACCCAATCTTCAACTGCTTTGGGGCCGCTCGCACAATGGCTGGCGCACTTGCTAGCGTTGCGGCCATGACCGCCGTAGCGCCACCTAGAAATTTTCGTCGCCCCCGTGGGCGACATTTCCCACAGGGGTAACGAGCCACTGCTTCATCATGCTTGTCTCCTTCATGCTGTCTGACCTGACCACCGTAACGCCCTCAGCGCGACCGGGCTCGTTCGAAAAATGCGTCGGGCACCGATCGCCCCAATGAACCTTGCGCAAACCTAGAATGGCAATACAGCCTTCAGCCATACCGCATCGCCGCTTGCGCGATTACGCACGCCAAACTCGCGCTGCCACTTGAGCGTGTACAGTGTCCCTTTGTGGTCGTTGAATCCGATATTCGGACCGATAGCAAATGCACGGCCTTTGTTGTCCACATCGACGCCACCGACCCTGTCCCCCGTGGTCTGCAAATAGGCATAGCCCCCTACACCGAAGACCCATCCGTTTCCAAAACCCTTGCCTACTGCATAATCTATGATCAGCTCCTGCCCGGATTGGTAGGCCGTGTCGTTATTGCGAGTGTTGAACGTATACATCGCCTTAAAGTCCAGGTTCAGACCGGACAAATCCGCGTACGTCAGTGCATAGATGGGCTGGAAGGCCCAGTAATTACGGCCGGTGTTGGCGAGATCATTCTTGTTGAATGAGCCAGTAGGCGCAAATACGTCGAGCGCGACCACGCTGTGAAGATTCTCGCTATGGTGAAATCCCAGGGCGGGCCCGAAGACGATGTCACCGAAACCCGTTTTGCGCTGCCTCTTTCCTTCCATCTGTACGTCCAGATTCACCACTGGCACTACAATATGCGCTGCCACTTGACCACCGAATACTTGCTGATCGGTGACCCAGATGAACCGTCCGCTGGCTGCGAGAGCCTTCACGCTGAAGTCCATCGGCACGCGATCACCGCTGTTATCGCGCAGCTCATTGGCAGCGTACATCGACGAGAAGAGCTGGACGTAGTGCCCCGGCGGCGGCATCGCGGCCACCGCAAAGTTCTCGACACCCACTGGATAAATCGATCCCCCCTCTCCGTTGCATTCGCCGTACAAATGACCGATGCAAGAAAAGAAAATACCAAAGAGCAAACCGCTCTTTGTGCGTTCATGTTGTCTCCTCCGAATGAATATAGCGTCGACGCCGTCAACCGAAACATCCGGCCATCTGGCATCCGCAAGGAATGCCAGAAGCTGATTGATAAACTCAGCTGCCTTTCTCGTCCGGGATGATCGTCGGTTTGTCTCAGATTTATTTTATGGAATAACGACCTTCGTCAATTGTTTTATTTGAAAACCAATTGACTGGGTGGAAATTCTGCACATTCACGAGAAATGCTGCTTGCCTATGCGTGCGATATAACTTGGATTGAAGTGAATCTCTCGGCAGAGGATGCGACGGAGCGCATTTCGCTGTTACCGTCCTTCAACATGGACTGCTGCCTCCTCAGCTATATGGCGCCACCGCAGTCGGTCTCGGCCTTCGCATAGATCGAGGGAACTTCAAACGATCTGAACCATTCGAAGATGCCAGATTGCCGGGAAGTGAGAAGATCGTCATCAAGAAAATTTGGGGTTGGTTCTTCTTGGAAGAAGCCAGCCTTTCATTTCTTGTAGGGTGATTCTCATTCATGTAGCTTCTGGCGCGTTATCAGAAACTCTAGAGTGGCCGCTATCAGGGGCTCTTGCAGCCACCTGAAGAGAGGCGCACCGGAGAGAGCAAAGGCTGTGGTTCGCTCTGTCCGTTGAAGCCGAACCTCCAGAAGCTTAAGTCCAGCCGGACTTAGGTCGAACACTTCCCATGTAATCAAGGATGAGCCATGCTCTTTGCATTTCGTATTCTTGCTGGCCTGACACTCGCACTAAGCCTATTGAGCTTGCAAGGCTGCGGCGGTTCACAAGCGGCTGAACCGCAGCCGGTAGCGTTGCCTAACTTCGTCCCCGTTCTGCCCGCCGTGAAAGCGCGCGCTCTGCCCGTGGATCCACAGAAGGGCTATCTTGTCAAACAGGTCAAGCCAGGTGTGTTCGTCATTACCGACGGTACCTATCAATCGGCATTCGTCACCACTGGTCAGGGCGTAATCCTGCTCGACGCACCGGCCTCTCTTGGCAGCTACATTTCCAAAGCCGTAGCTGAAGTGACTCAGGAGCCGATCAAGCAACTCGTGTATGGCCATTCACACCTTGACCATATCGCCGGAGCACAGACGCTGGTCCAGCAAGTGCCGGGGCTGGAGATCATCGCCGAGGACGGCGTCGCGGCTTTCCTCAAGGTAAAGAACGATCCACGTCGACCTGTTCCTACGCGTACGTTCACCGACCACCTCACCCTTCAGGCTGGTTCGGCCACTATCGAGTTGACGAAGGGAAATTGGCATTCTGACGAAGGCGATCTGTTCGTCTATATGCCGTCGCAAAAGGTACTGATGGCGGTTGATATTCTTGCCCCTGGTTACGTGCCGTTCATGAATCTTGACCTGACCATGAACGTGTATGAGTACCTCAAGGTATTCGATAAGGTGCTTGCTTACGATTTCGATGTGCTGATCGCAGGCCATTTGACCTATCTTGGCGATCGCTCCGATGTTCAGGTAACCAAGGACTATGTGACTGATGTCTATACCACGGTCAAACGCATCCACGATGGTACCGACCAAATGAAGGTGATGACCCAGGCGGCGGAAAAGTACACCTGGGACAATAAATTTGCCCTATTCAGGACGCTGCTGGACGGGGTGGCCGACAGCTGTGCGGCGGAAATCCAGAGCCGATGGATCGACAAGCTCGCCGGCGTGGACGTCTGGGCGAGAAGCCATTGTTACACGGCGCTGATCTACGCTCGATGGGACGACTGATTCGGTCGGCATAGGCTGAGCGCGAGCGGGAGTTCACTACTCGCGCTCAGTTGATACAAGCTTCTTCGTGAATGGTACCGCCGGGTGATACAGCTTCCATGAGACCGTGTTGCCCGGTCGGCCAACACCTGTTCAGGCATGCTGGTCGCCGCCGAAGATTCGTACAATCTGTACCGCTTGCGCTACTACAAGTCAGATTGTCAAGAACTGCGCACAAAGAACTGAATATATCGTCCTGCCACTTTCGTCGTAAGACGCGTTCCTAATCGAACAAAAGGGGAAAAGTCAATGACGACAAAGTTCACGACGGAATCCGTTCCACTCCAGCAGCAACTCGACTATTGGCGTGATGCCATCTGCTCTGTCTTCATTCACCTGGACATTGAGACGGTCGAGGGCAGAGGCTCCGGGTTCAACGGCCGTATCGTTCAGCATGCGACTGGTCATCTGAACTACTCAGAGGTGCTTGCCGAGGGCCACGTCGCTGTCCGCTCCAAGCAGCAAATCAGCAAAGCTTCCGAAGACTGCTTCCTGGTTCTTGTGCAGCGCGCTGGCGAAAGCTGGATCGAGCAGGATGGTCGCTGCGCAGGGTTGCAGAGGAATGAGTTCCTGCTTTGTGATAGCACCCGACCGTATCAGATGCATCTCATGGGGGATGTTCATCATCAGGTTCTTAAAATTCCCGGACCTGTCTTGCGCGAATCGGTATGCGCACCCGAGCGGTTCACTGCTCGCACCATGCACGGCCAACGCGGAGCGGGTCGGGCGTTGCTCAGCGTCATGAATGCCCTAAATGAGTCGACTGAAGAGATCAGCACGCGTGAGGCCGCGGGCATCGCCGACTCATTGGTCGACCTCCTCAGCGTCACGATTGGCTCACTCACCGGGGCGGACACGCGCCTTCCGAAGAATATCGAACTCTATCACCGAGAACGCGTCAAGGCAGTGGTGCGCGAGCGGCTATTTGACCCCGGGCTCACTGTTGACCAAATCGCGTCGTTGGTCAATCTGTCATCACGCCACCTACACTCGCTGTTCGAAGCCGAGCCAATGACTTTGTCGGCTTGGATCTGGCATGAGCGCCTGGAGGCGGGCCGTAGAGCATTGGTCTCTCCGACTACCATTCACCGGTCAGTGACAGATATCGCTTACGGCGTAGGATTCAAGGATCCAGCACATTTCAGCCGTACGTTCAAAGCGACTTATGGCGTTGCTCCGCGGGAATTTCGGCACTCGATGGCTTCGGCACAGTAGTGCCCAGTGGTGTGCCTTGATCCATTTACAGCAGCGGACCACGAAAGCACTACTCCTTTCAGTCCTGTCTTCTCCAACAGCCGAGGAAAGCCACCCTCATTGTCGTCCCCCGACGCCACTGAGCTACGCTGCCGTTCGCGATGAACCTCGCCGGCCTCGGGTCTGGACACCGCGATCCTCACCGGACTCCAGACCGTCGGGCAGTCCGACATACTGGGACAATTTTCCCTGACAGAAATCCAGATATGCGCGCACGATGCTGGACGGGTGACGGTGCGATGGGTAGAGCAGGCTGATCTGCTGCTCCGGCATGCGGTGGTTGGGCAGTAACGCGCGGAGCTGTCCTTTGTCAATCGCGTTCGCGGCCAGAAACGGCGGCAGTTCCGTGACAACCTGGCCATCGATGGCGCGCTTGCGCAGGTGCAGGTAATCGTTCGTGGCCAATACCGCGTTGGGTTCCAGAGCTTGGTCGCCGAGTAGCCAGATGCTTCTAGCCCCGACATCGCGGCACCAGACGGCACACGGAAAGCGGTGCAATTCTTCTGGCGTCGCCGGTTCGCCCAGGCGCTTGAGCAATTGCGGAGCGGCGACAAGGACGTGGCGGTAGGACAGCATGCGCCGCGCCACCATTGACTCGTGCACAATCTCACCCACGCGCAGCGCGACGTCGATGCCGTCCTGAATCAGGTCGACCTGACGCTCGCTGGTGTACACGCTGAGTTGGATCTCCGGGTACTCGCGTTGAAAGGCACCGAGGAGCCCCCACCACGGTTCAAACGCGGGCGGCAATGAAAGCCGCAGGCGCCCCTTCAGCCGCGCCTGGTCGCTGATCACGGCACGCTCGCCTTCGGCCAGCGCTTCGATGCCGCGGCTTGCATGCTCGTACAGCCGCGTGCCCGCATCGGTCAGGCTCGTCCCGCGCGCGGAGCGCTCGAGCAACTGCACATTCAGCTCCCGCTCGAGTTCGCGGATGCGGCGGCTCAAGGTCGGAAGCGGAATGCCCATGCGCTGCGCCGCAGCTGACAGACTGCCGGCCTGCACCACGCTGACAAACATTTGCGCTGCGTTCAGGTCCATGCTCTCCTCCCAAATTTGGAAGGTACCTTACCACAAATATGGATTCCCTATCATCACTGATCGACCTAGAGTAGTGCTCAAGCTGGTTCTGCCAGCTTTTCCGTCACTCTCAGGAGCCTTCAGCATGACCATCGAATCCGTCATCAACATCTACGAGACCGCGCTCAACGCCAACGACATCGACACCATCTTGGGCTTGTACGGCCGCGACCCGGTCTTCATGCCCCAGCACGCACCGGCCCTGGTTGGACGCGACGCGGTGCGCGCCGGCTACGAGCAGGTATTCGCCACGATCAAGTTGGCCATCCGCTTCGAGATCCATGAGATCGAAGAAGCCGGAGACCTGGCATGGGCGCGCACCAGCTCTGCTGGCAAGACCCGCATCCTCGCCGCCGGCGCAGAAGTGGAAGAAGGCAACAACGAACTGTTCGTGTTCCGGCGCGAGGACGGCGTGTGGAAGATCCACCGCTACCTGTTCTCCACCAACCGTTCCCGCGCCTGAGGAGATACTGCGATGAAAGCCTATGTCATCGAGCAGCCGGGCGGACCGGAAGCCCTGCAACTGCGCGATATTCCGGAGGCTGAGCCGACAGTCGACGAGGTCCAGGTCCGCGTGCGTGCGTTCGGCCTGAACCGTGCCGAGGTCTATCTGCGCACCGGCAAGATGGGAACGATCTCCACGCCGCGCGTGCCCGGCATCGAGGCGGTCGGAGAGGTCATCCGCGATCCGTTGGGGACGTACCGTACCGGCTAGCGTGTGGCAACCGTCATGGGAGGCATGCAGTTCACCCGCCATGGCAGCTATGCGGAGACGGTGACCGTGCTGCGCAGCAATGTGATCGCGCTGGACAACACCCCCCTCCCCTGGGAAGAACTCGCCGCGTTGCCCCAGGCCTATCTGACGGTCTGGGGCGCCCTGGACAAGAGCCTGGCGGTCGAAGCGGGGCAGACGCTGCTGGTACGGGGGGCGACATCATCGGTTGGCCTGGCGGCCGTTACCTACGCCAAGGCGCTTGGCCTGCGGGTGATTGCCACCACGCGCTCATCGACCAATGCCGCCTGGCTGCACGAAATGGGCGCAGATGAGGTCGCCGTGGACAACGGGGAAATTGCCGCGGACATTCGCCGCCTGGCGCCGTCCGGCGTGGACGCCGCAGTGGAAATCGTCGGTGCCGCCACGCTGCGCGACACCATCCGGACACTGCGACCGCTTGGCGCCGTCAGCGTGATCGGCCTGCTTGGCGGCCCTCCGGTCCTCGAGTCGTTTCAGCTGATGCAGGACCTGCCGGGTGGGACGCGACTCAATTTCTTTCCCAGCGGTTTGCTGGGGACCGCTGCGCTCCCGCTGGAAAGCTCACCACTTCCGCTCATCGCGCAGGACGTCGCCGCGCGCCTCATGCCGTCGATCCGGGTCGCAACCTTCGACTTCGACGATGTCCGCCACGCGCACAGCCTGATGGAAAGCAATCGCGCGCTCGGGAAGCTCGTCGTCAGGCTCTAGTCAGCATTCTCCAGGAGAAAACATCATGCCAACCTTTCTGCTACGCAAGCCGCTGACCGCACTGGCACTCGGCGCGCTGCTTCCACTAACCGCGACGGCCGCTGCTCCCGCTCCCGCTGATGCGGCCAAGACTGCCATCGTGCAGCAGCTCAACCGCTACGAGCAGGCGCTCAATAGCGCCGATCTTGATCAAGTCATGACGCTCTACGCCAACGACGCGGTCTTCATGCCCCAGAACAGCCCGCCAGCCGTAGGCCGCGAGGCGGTGCGGGCTGCGTATCGCCGCGTCTTCGACACAATCCACCTCAACATCCGCTTCGAGATCGATGAGATCCGCACGCTCTCGAGCGACTGGGCTTATGCCCGCACGCGTTCGAGCGGCACGGTGAACGTGCTGGGCGGCGACCAGCCGCCCAGCACGGAGGCGAACCAGGAGATGTTCCTGCTGCATCGCGAAGCCAACGGACTGTGGCGCTTCGCGCGTTACATCTTCTCGACCACCAACCCGCCTGCACAACACTGAAATAAAGGAGTTGCCATGAATACCTCACCACTGAACACCCCCGCCACTGGGCTTGCGCCGTACGGCATGGCCACCGCCCGCGTGCTCCTGGCCCTGATTTTTGTGCTGTCCGGCCTCTCGAAGATTGGTGCGGCCGATGGCACCCGGGCCTATATGGAAGCGATGCATGTCCCCGGCGCACTGCTGTGGCCGACCATCCTTTTTGAGGTCGGTGGCGGCCTGCTGATCTTCGCCGGCTACCGGACTCGCCCTATCGCCTTGCTGTTCGCAGGCTTCTCCCTGGTCTCGGCTGCAATCTTTCACAGCCAGTTCAGCGAACAGATACAGATGATCATGTTCCTCAAGAACGTGTCGATGGCCGGCGGGTTCATCATGCTGGCCAGTGTCGGGGCTGGCGCGCTGAGCCTCGATGCCCGCGCACAAAAGGCTCCCATTTTTCAATGAGAGCCCTTCTCTATTCAACTCAATATACGGAGTACCAAATGTCTGAAAAGAGAATTATCGCCGTGGTCGGTGCCACTGGCGCCCAGGGTGGCGGACTGGTCCGCGCCATCCTGGATGACAAGCACAGTGACTTCGCTGTCCGTGCAATCACGCGCAACACCGACACCGAGGCGGCCAGGAAGTTGCGCGATCTCGGCGCCGAAGTGGTAGCCGCCGATATCGACGACCCCGATAGCCTGGAACGAGCCTTTGCGGGCGCCTATGGCGTCTATTGCGTGACCTTCTTCTGGGCCCACTTCGACACCGCACTGGAAATCGCACAGGCGCGGCGGATGGCCGAAGCCGCCAAGGCCGCAGGCGTACAGCACGTCATCTGGTCCACGCTGGAAGACACGCGCCGGTGGATCCCGCTCGCCGACAGCCGCATGCCGACGCTGCAGGGCAAGTACAAGGTGCCGCACATGGACGCCAAGGGTGAAGCCAATCAGCTGTTCACCGACCTCGGCCTACCGGTCACCTTCCTGCTCACGTCATTCTACTGGGAAAACCTGATCTACTTTGGGCTCAATCCGAAGAAAGGTCCCGACGGCAAGCTGTACTTCACATTGCCGATGGGCGACCGCAAACTGCCCGGCATTGCCGCAGAGGACATCGGCAAGTCAGCATACGGCGTCTTCAAGAACGGCCGAGACTTCATTGGCAAGACCGTCGGCGTCTCCGGCGAGCACCTCAGCGGCGGCGAAATGGCCACTGCGTTAGGCAACACGCTGGGTCAAGAGGTTGTATACAATGATGTGACGCCCGACGCGTTCCGCGCCTTCGGCTTCCCAGGCGCCGAGGACCTCGGCAACATGTTCCAGTTCAAGCGTGACTTCAGCCAAGACTTCCGCGGCAATCGCGATGTCACACTGGCACGCACCCTCAATCCGGCGCTGCAGACCTTTGATGCATGGCTCGCGCAGAACAAGGGGCAGATACCCCTCGAGTAACACGGAGGCTGAGATGACCAACACGATGCAGGCGGTGGTGCTTCGCGAACCCGGCCCGGTGGAGAACCTGGAGATCAAGCTCCTACAGATTCCACAGGCGCAGGCGGGCTGGGTCCGGATCGCAGTCAAGGCGTTCGGCCTGAATCGATCGGAACTGCACACCCGACTCGGACTTTCTCAGGGCGTCACCTTTCCGCGCGTGTTGGGCATCGAGGCGGTGGGCATCGTCGATGCAGCGCCGGACAGCGACCTGCAACCCGGCCAGCAGGTGGCCACGATGCTCGGCGGCATGGGCCGCGTCTTCGACGGCGGCTATGCCGAGTACGTGGTGGTGCCTCGGCGCCAAGTCATTGCGTTCCGCTCCGATCTTCCCTGGGACGTCCTCGGCGCCGTGCCAGAGACCCTGCTGACCGCCTACGGATCGCTGACCGTCGGCCTGGATCTACGCGCCGGGCAATCCCTGCTCATCCGCGGCGGCACCTCTTCGGTCGGCCTGGCGGCGGCGGCATTAGCCAAGGATCTGGGGGCCACAGTGCTGTCGACCACGCGTCAAGCGGACCGGGCTGCTGCACTCGCGGAACAAAGCGTCGACCATGTGTTCGTGGACGACGGTGGGATCGCTCCTCGCATTCGGCAGATCTTTCCCGACGGCATCGACGCGGCGCTCGAACTGGTTGGCACACCGACGCTGCCTGATACCCTGGCGGCCACCCGCGTTCACGGCACAGTATGCTTCACCGGCATGTTGTCGAACCAATGGACCGTGCCGGACTTCTACCCCATCGACTACCTCCCCCGAGGGGTACGGCTCACCGCCTATGATGGCCGGATCGCCGACCTGCCCTCAGATATCCTGCAACGATATCTTGATCGAATCGCCAACGACGAAGTGAGGCTGGGCCCCGTTCGCACCTACTCGCTAGACCAGATTCGCCAGGCTCACGCCGATATGGAGTACGGCCGTAGTTTTGGAAAGCTGGTGGTCACGATTGAGAAAGGTTTGTCACGATAACAGTTGGGATACCGCCTATTGTACAAGGGGGCTTTCACACCTTGCCGGTGTTCGGCCGCTCGTGCATAGCCGATCAACAACTACATAGGTAGTCCGCCGAGAGCCGCTTCCATGTGCAAACACGGATGGCTGCTTTTCTCTTCTTCCAGAAATGCCGGCAGTGTCTGCAACATCGCTGAGCTACTGCCGTCACCATCACTGAACCAGCAAATGCACCTACGCGCGCAGCACTACCTGGCCCCCCGCTCTAGCAGCGCTTCGCGGCCCGCCCGGTCAGCCTCAAATATGCAGACATCTGTGTCTGGCAAAAGTCCAGATATGCCCGGACAACGCATCGACGGATGCCGATGGGAAGGGTAGAGCAGACTGAGCTGCTGTTCGGGCATGGGATGCTCGTCGCCGGGGAAACCTTAGCGGGTTGTCCAGGTGTCGGAATGATTTTCGTAGCCGAGACGGCCTTGTTGGCCTGCTCTACGTTCTGGTCCTCCGAGACGCACCGACCCTTCTCGCAAATGCGCTCCCCTTTACACTGCATGTCATATTGGCATCCATCTGCACTGGCGTGGGGCGCAAACCCTACCGCCGTTGACATGACGAGAAGCATGCCTAGCGCTTTCATACTAACTCTGCCCCATTGCGTGTTGAACCTGGCCGGTGATCCTAGGACGGCTCATGTAGGACTAATGGCAGCTAGTTGCCCGCACTCCCGCCCGCAGATATTGATGGTGACGGAGCAAGCCTGGTCACTGGGCTGAGGGACCAGCCTCGCCGCAACCTCGGCCAAGTCGGCCTGCTTCAAAGAAGTGGCCATCACCACCGCCGGTTGATCTGGACGCGAACGCTGCCAACCATTTCTAGTATGGAATGCGCGCGCGCTGAGCGCCACACAAGCTGACCGCTTCACTACCGAAGCTCCGGAGCGGGCCCATGCCATAGAGCACGGTACTACGGAGCACTTGCCGTCTCTGCCGCGCGTTTTGGCGGGAACGGTGAGTCCCCTGTCAAAGGACGAATGCCTCACGCGAATCGAGGGTCGCCCGGGATACGCCCTTATTCCGATGATGGCGGCTCTGCCGCGGTCCCGTTGTAGTACAGGGCGCCCGACACGGAGATGTAGTTGTTGTCGTGGCCGGCAGCCTGTGCCATGGGCCCATGCTGGCCCCAGCCCGTCATGCGTCCGTAGACCAGCTTCAGATTGCGCTCGCGGCAGATATCGGACCCCAGACCAAGCCGCTCCATCACGCCGGGCCGCATGCCCTCGATCAGCGCCGCCGCCGAACAACTGTCCGGCCTGGCACCCACCTTTCTCTCGCCCGCAAACCGGCCGTACGTCCGCACCAACGGGGCGGCGGCGGGATCCAAGGAACGGGCCCTGTAACACGATGCGCGCGGCCACCGCGCGACATCCGCAGGTTGCCGGCCGCACGCCGTACGCAAGCGATCTCCGCTTCATCCCTCCTCCCCATCCCCTTGCCGGCAATCGGCAGCGACATCAAGGCTCCACTGCCGCAAGGCCAAGCTGACGGGCGCGCTGAACCCCTCCCCGTCAGGCCACCGCACCACTTGTCCACGCCATCGCGATGTAAACCGCAAGCTGGTGAAACGCGCGCCACGCAGTGCGCATTTCGATCGGAAATCACGGATCCACGGCGGCAATCCTGTGGTACATTGACCCGTATTAGGTCGACGACCTAATTCAAAGATACCATAGATAGAGCCAAGGGTCTGCCGAGGTTGATCGCCCGACATTGCCGCGAGTGCGAGCGATGGCACCCCGTCGCAGTGCTTTCGGCAAACGGCGGACCTGATGGCCGCCTGCCAAAACCACTAGACTGGAGGAGACACATGAAATATCCGATGGTCGCGCTGGCCCTTGCCTGCGCTGTCGTGCACCCGCTTGCCGTGAACGCGGCGTCCGTGTCCGTGCAGGAGGCGGCGCAGATCGCCGAGGACGCCTATGTCTTCGGCTATCCGCTGGTCATCATGGACACCACGCGCGCCGTGGGCACTGCGACGCCGAAACCCTTGGGCGTCAAGGCACCGGTCAACCAGTTCATCCACGTTCGCGAATTTCCGGACCCGAAGTTCACCTACGTCGTCGCGCCCAACGCCGACACGCTCTACTCCGCCGCATGGCTGGACCTGCGCAACGAACCGATCGTGCTCAGCGTGCCGGATACCGGCAAGCGCTACTACCTGATGCCGATGCTCGACGCGTGGACCAACGTCTTCGCCAGTCCGGGCTCCCGCACCACCGGCAACGGCAAGGGCAACTTCGCCATCGTGGGGCCGGGCTGGCATGGCAAGCTGCCCGACGACGTGAAGCCGCTGCAGGCACCGACCAATATGGTGTGGATCATCGGCCGCACGCAGACCAACGGCAAGGACGACTATGCCGCCGTGCATGCCATCCAGGAGCAGTACCGACTGACACCGTTGAGCGCATGGGGCAAGCCGTACACGCCTCCGGCCGAGGTCCCGGTCTCAGCCACGGCCGACACGAAGACGGCACCGGTAGCCCAACTGGCGAACATGGATGCAGTGACGTTTTTCAGCCGCCTGAACGCGCTTATGATCGACAACCCGCCCGCCGCGAATGATGCGGAGGCGCTGCGCAACTTCGCCCGGATCGGCGTCGCTCCCGGCAAGGCCTTTGACATGAAGGCATTCGACCCCGCTGTCGCGCAGGCCATCGAAACAGGAGCTCGAGCTGGCCTGGACAGAATCAGGTCGGCGGCGACGACGCCGGGCGCAAAGGTTGTCAATCACTGGGTGGACCTCAGCCTCGACAAGCTTGGCCGCTTCGGCACCGACTACGCGCTGCGCGCCAGTATTGCCGCAACGGGCCTGGGCGCAAATCTGCGCGAGGACGCTGGCTATTACCGCCTGAACGAAGACACGGACGGCAAGCCACTGACCGGCGCGAACCGCTACGTGCTCCATTTCCCGAAAGGCCAGACTCCGCCGGTCAACGCTTTCTGGTCGGTGACGATGTACAACAGCAAGCGCTTCTTCATCGACAACCCTATCAACCGTTACGCGATCGGTGATCGCGACAAGCTCGCGGTCAACGCGGATGGCTCGGTCGATATCTACCTCCAGAGCGACCAGCCGGCGGCGTCCCGGGTGTCGAACTGGCTGCCCACGCCTGCCGACAGCTTTGTGGTGTCGATGCGTCTCTACTGGCCGAAGCAGGCAGCCATAGAGAACGGCTGGACTCCGCCCCTGGTCAGGCGCGCGGACTGACAGCAACACCTTACAAACGCAGCGGTCCGGTGACGCCTCAATGCGTGGCCGGACAGGAGATGCCACAACCCGGACCCGCCAGGGCTTGTTCCTGCCCTGGCTTAAATTGCAGCCTCCACCGCAAGGTTCGCCGCGCAGACGGACAACCTCGTGCAGCGCCTCCTGTCCGGACTAGGCACGGCGCACGCGGATACGAAGGCACTGGTCTACGCTTCGCTCGCCACGAGCCTGTAGATACCGCTGGACAAGGAGCGCCAGACCATCGTGGCCGCAGCAGGCGGCGGCGAATTTCGCGAGGGCGTGCAGGCATTCCTGTAGCAGCGCTCACCGCATTTCAGCCAGCGCGATAAGCAGTAGCGCCTCATCATGGAAATGCGCATTTCGGACGATGCCGACCGCTGCCAGGGACCAGAGAATGGCCCGCAGCAAGGACAAGTCCCCGGTGAATTCACTGGATGCATTCCCATTCCAACGAAGCGAGTATCGCGATGAAAAAGTGCCAGCACAAGGTCGACCCGAAGTCGATCGCCTACGAAGTCGCGGCGCCCCATGTGGCGCGCATTACCCTGAACCGTCCCGAGCGCCGCAATGCGCAGGACACGCACCTGCTGTATGAACTCAACGATGCGTTCGACCGCGCATGCGCCGACAACGACATCAAGGTCATCATCCTGGCAGCCAACGGTCCGCACTTCTCGGCCGGGCACGACATGGGCGAGGAGGACACGGCCGCGGCCATGGGTGAATGGAGCACCGTTGGCACATGGTGCGGATTCGGCTGCGCTGGTGCCGAGGCGCAGATGGCCCGCGAGAAGGAACTCTATATCGGCCTGTCCGAACGCTGGCGCAACATTCCCAAGCCCACCATCGCGCAGGTGCAGGGCAAGTGCATCTCCGGCGGCCTGATGCTCGCTTGGCCTTGTGACCTGATCGTGGCGGCAGAGGATGCAATGTTCATGGACAACACCGTCAGCATGGGCATCTGCGGCGCCGAGTTCTTTGTCCACCCGTGGGAGCTTGGGGTGCGCCAGGCCAAGGAGTTCCTGTTCACCTCCGGCTTCATCGACGCTTATGAAGCATGGCGCCTGGGCATGGTCAACAAAGTGGTGCCGCTGGAGCAACTGGCTGAAGCGACCCTGGCGCTCGCAAAAAACATCGCACAGAAACCGGCTTTCGCACTCAAGCTTGCCAAGGAAGCGATCAATGCCGTGCAGGATGCAGGCGGCCGCGTCAGCGGCATGAGCACGGCGTTCGCGCTGCATCAGCTATCCCATACCCACAACCTGCAGCAGTATGGAATGCTGGCCGATCCGAGCTTCGTGGCGCAGGCCAAAGGCATCTCGGCGAAGATGAAAGAGGCCGTCGGCGGCGGCTCGGACGCCACGCGCTGACACGCGCGATCTCGACGCCGGTTGCCCGGCCAACGCGAATGCGTGGCCAGACACACACCCCATCCGCGGCGCCATCACGGCAGCGCATTCATTCATCCTGAGCGGGCAGCAGATCATCGTCCACTGCCCCTTCCTGTCATGAGCGGCGTTCTTGCGGCGCCTGCACAGACGACACGGCGACACGCCCGGCACATGCGGCATGGCGCGGCGGCACGTCGCCGGCCATTCCGTAACCAACTATCCGTCAACACTTACAACAGGAGACACATCGTGAGCAATCCGAACATGCAATTTTCCGGCCAGGTGGCCCTTGTCACCGGCGCTGCCAACGGCATCGGCCGCGCGACGGCGCAGGCCTTCGGTGCCGCTGGCCTCAAGGTCGTCGTCAGCGACATCGACGCGAGCGCAGGCGAGCAGACCGTGGCGCTGATCCGCGAGGCGGGCGGCGAGGCAATCTTCATCCCTTGCAACGTTGCGGTGGAAGCCGAAGTCAAGGCACTCGTCGACCGCACTGTCGCGCACTACGGCCGCCTCGACTACGCCTGCAACAACGCCGGCACCGAACGTGAGAACCCGCGCCTGACCGACGGCACCGAAGCAGAATTCGATCGTCTGATGGGCGTCAACGTGAAGGGCGTATGGCTGGGCATGAAGTACCAGATGAAGGCGATGCTCGCGCGTGGCGGCGATGGCGCCATCGTCAACATCGCATCGTATGCCGGCTTGCGCGCTGCCCCTGGCCTGTCCGTATACTCCGCGACCAAGCATGCCGTGGTCGGCCTGACCCGCTCGGCCGGCCGCGCGTATGCGAAGCAGAATATCCGCGTCAACGCAGTCTGTCCCGGCGTAATCGACACCGCGATGTTCCGGCACGCGATCCAGGACAAGCCCGAACTCGCCGAGGCCCTGACGGCAATGCATCCCGTCAAGCGGCTCGGCCGCCCCGAGGAAATCGCGCATGCAGTGCTGTACCTGTGCAGCGATGGCGCGGCGTTCACGACGGGTCAGGCACTCTCCGTCGACGGCGGTATGACAGCCTAAGGAAGGCACGCGTCTCCGACGGTGCACGCGGTGGCAGCAGAACTGCTGTCACCACGCCATAGCATCGACTAGCAAGACAAAAAAGAAAAGGGGGACGACCACTGACCGGCGTCCCCCAAGCTCCCCCTTCCGGATCGAGGAAGGGCGCTGCTCCCCTTCCGTCCCCGATTACAGCGAACGCCCGACTAGCTCACGCTGGATTTCATTGGCCCCGCCGTAGATGCGCATCACACGCTGCTCCGCCCACAAGCGCGCGATCGGGTATTCGTTCATGTACCCGTACCCGCCGAAGAACTGCACGCAGCGATCGATCACCTCGCTCTGGCGCTCGGTCAGCCAGAACTTGCCCATCGAGGCCAACGTGGAATCGAGCTTGCCATCTGCCCATTGCTGGATCAGGTGATCACAGAAGGTGCGCGAGGCGAGCACTGTAGCCTTGATGTCCGCCAGCGTGAAGCGCGTGTTCTGGAAGTCGATCAGCGCCGTGCCAAACGCCTTGCGTTCCTTCACGTAGTCCACCGTCAGCGCGAAGGCCCGCTCCATCTGTGCCGCTGCGCACACCGCAATGGCGGCGCGCTCGAACGGCAGCTGGCGCATCAGCGTGAAGAAGCCCTGCCCTTCTACGCCGCCTAGCAGACAGTCCGCTGTCACCTCGCAGTCGTCGAAGAAGAGCTCGGCGGTATCCTGCGCGTCGGCCCCGACCTTGTCGAGCGTGCGGCCACGGCGGAACCCTGGCGTGTCGGCATCGACGAGGAAAATCGAAATGCCCTTCGCGCCCGGGATATTGCCGGTCCTGGCCACCACCGCCACCATGTCGCAGGTACCGCCATTGGTGATGAAGGTCTTGGCGCCACTGATCACATACTTGTCGCCCCGCTTCTCGGCGCGGGTACGCACGCCCTGCAGGTCGGAGCCCGCACCGGGTTCGGACATGGCAACGGAGCAGATGACCTCGCCCGCGGCGATCTTCGGCAGCCAGCGGCGCTTCTGTTCCTCAGTACCGTCCGAGAAAATATAGTGGCCAACGATATTGTTGATGCTGATGCCAAGACCGGTGCAACCGGCGCGACCCAGTTCGGTGACGGCTGCCGCGTAGAATGCCGGCGTACCGTCCGAGCCGCCGTACTCCGCGGGCACGTCGGGCAGGATAATGCCAAGCTCGCCGGCCTTCAGCCACGCTTCGCGGTCGACATAGTGTTGCTTGCGGTATTTCTCGTCATTGGGTGCCAGCACGTCTTCCGCGAAACGGCGAACGCTGTCGGCAATGGCTTCGACCTCTTCGATCAGCCAAGGGGAGCGGTAGTTGTCAATCATTTGAGGATTCCAGCGAAATGAAAGAAAGACGCGGGACAGCCACGCGCTGCATGGCGTCTGGCCGTCCCGCATGCCGGCTTACTTGCCCCAGTAGGGCTTGCGAAGTTCCGTCTTGAGGATCTTGCCCACGCCGGAAAGCGGCATGGCCTCGACGAACGAAAGGCTGCGCGGACACTTGTAGCCGGCGATCTTTTCGCGGCAATGTGCCTGCAGGGCCTCGAGTGTCAGCGTCTGGCCGGGCTTGAGCGTCACGATCGCGTGCACCACTTCGCCCCATTTTTCGTGCGGCACGCCAATCACGGCGCATTGCGCCACCGACGGGTGGTCCGCGATAACGTTCTCGACTTCCGCCGAATAGACGTTCTCGCCGCCGCTGATGATCATGTCCTTGATGCGGTCGACCAGATGGACAAAGCCGTCCTGATCCATGTAACCGCCATCGCCGGTATGCATCCAGCCGCCGCGGATCGCCTGGGCAGTCGCTTCCGGCTTGTTCCAGTAACCGAGCATCACGGTCGCGCCGCGCACCACGATTTCCCCGACGGTACCGCGCGGCACTTCGCGGTCTTCCGCATCCACGATCCTCACTTCGGCCACTTCGACCGGCTCGCCTACAGATGCCAGCCTGCCGCTCGCGGCATGCTCGTCAGTGTGGTACTCGGGACGCAGCACGCAGCAGGTCGGCGCCAGCTCGGTCATGCCGTAGCCCTGGAAGAAGCTCGCCTGCGGGAACGCGGCGCGCGCCCGGGCAAGCAATGCCTGTGACATCGGCGACGCCCCGTAGGCCAGATTGCGCAGGCACGACAGGTCAAGTTGCGCGGCACGCTCCGGGTTGCGCTCCATCCAGTCCAGCGCCATCTGGATCATGGTTGGCGCGAGCATGATGTCGGTGACACGCTCGGCCGCAATGGCTTCGAGCATGCCTTGCGGATCGTAGGCTGGCATCACGACATGCGAGCCGCCGCTCATGAAGAGCCCGTTCATGGTGCCGATGGCGGCAAGGTGAAACATCGGCATCACGTGCAGCGCGCGTGCGCCGCGTCCGAACGCGCCGCCCATCACGTAGACGGTGGAAGCCACGCCCAGGTTGTTGTGGCTCAGCATCACGCCCTTGGGAAAGCCCGTCGTGCCGCCGGTATAGAAGATGCCGGCCAGGTCATCACCGTGGCGGTGAGCATCCTCCACCGGCGCGCTGTTCGCGATCAGTGCCTCGTAGGACAGCATGCCCTCCGGCACGGCACCGTCGCCTGCGTAGATGACGTGGCGGATGGTCTTTGCCTCGCGCGCCATCTGAGCGCCGGCTGCCTTGAAGGTGTCGTCGACGATCAGCACGGTCGTGCCCGAATCATCAAGCGAGTAGAGAATCTCGGCCGGACTCCAGCGGAAATTGACCGGATTCAGCACCCCGCCGGCCCAGGGCACCGCCATGTAGTACTCGATGAAGCGCCCCGAGTTCAGCGTCAGCATCCCCACGCGGTCGCCGGGCTGCACGCCAAGGTCGCGCAATGCGCCAGCGAGCCGCGCAACGCGCTCGCCGAGCTGTGTGAAAGTCTGGCTGCTGCCGAGATAGCGCACCGCAACCTCATCAGGCCTGCGCTGCATGGCGCGATGCAGCCCTTGTGTCAGGTACATGGTTGTCTCCTTGCCATTTTTGTCTTGTCCCGGCCGCAGGCGCGAGGCCTCCGCGCCGGGACGCGCAGTCGCTGCTGCCTCAGACGTTACCGATGCCGCCGCCGCACACCAGCACCTGGCCCGACACGTAGTTCGACTCCGGCGCGCAGAACAGATACACCGCGCCAGCAGCTTCATCCGGGGTGCCCGGGCGGCCCGCGGGAATCATCACGCTGGCGCTGTCGACCACCGCCTTCTGCACCCCGACCTTGATCTCGCGACCTTCGATGTTGACCGTCTTGCTTTCGTCGCCGGCAAGCGCCTGCGTCAGCCGCGTTTCGATGAAGCCGAACGCCACGGCGTTGACGTTGACCTTCAGGCGGCCCCATTCCTTGGCCAGCGTCTTGGTCATACCCAGGATGCCAGACTTGGCCGACGAATAATTGCTCTGACCCGCATTGCCGCCAGCGGCAATCGACGAAATATTGACGATCTTGCGCCAGACTTCACGCCCTGCGGCGGCATCTGCCTTTGCCTGGGCACTCATCACGGGATAGGCCGCACGCAGGATACGGAATGGCGCCGTCAGGTGGCAGTCGATGATCGCGTACCACTGTTCGTCGGTCATCTTCTGGATCACGTTGTCCCAGGTGTAGCCGGCGTTATTGACGATGATGTCGATGCCCTTGAAGTTATCGACGGCCGTCTTCACGAAGCGCTCGGCGAAATCGGGCGCGGTCACACTGCCCGCACACGCCACGGCTTCCCCGCCTTGCGACTTGATGAGTTCGACGACTTCATTGGCCGGTTCGGTATCGAGGTCGTTGACCACCACGCGGGCGCCTTCCGCGGCGAGTTTGAGGGCCAGCGAACGGCCAATGCCGCGGCCGGAGCCGGTAATCAGGGCGGTCTTGCCTGCAAGCTTAGTCATTTTCGTACTCCTTGTCTGTCTCGTGTTGCTTGTTGCTGGTTGCTTTGTCTACTGCGGTCAGCCAAGCGCGATGATCGCTTCGCCCAGCAGCTTGTCTTCCCCAAACTGGCTACTGCAGCGGATGGCCACTTTCACGCGCTGCTCGCCATTGGCCTCCAGCTTCTCCACCACTTCGCCGCTGCAGGTAGGCTGGTTGCCAAGGTGTGTGATGCCGGTAAAGCGGATGTCCAGCTTACGGATCGCCCCCTGCGGGACCCACGCGGTCAGCAAGCGCCCGAGATAGGCAGCCGACAGCATGCCGTGCGCGAACACGTCCGGCATGCGCGACTTGCGGGCGAAGTCTGTGTCGATATGGATCGGGTTGTGGTCACCCGAGGCGCCGCAGTACAGCGCCAGCGTGGTGCGGTTGACAGCCGGCAGTGCCAGCGCCGGCAACTTGTCACCGACCTTCACGTCGGCAAAACGAGGGGCTTGCATGTCTGTTTCTCTCCTGTTTTCCCCGACGCCGATTACGCGCGCCGCTCGACCAGCGTGCCGCGCAGGTCGGCCACGTGCTCGCCATTCTGGTTCGTCACGCGGCTTTCCTGCACCACGAAGTGCAGCGCCCCGCCCTTCTTGTCGTACACGTCGGTGACGCGGGTCTCGAAGGTCAGCGTGTCGCCTGCATACGCCATGCAGTGGTAGTCAAAGCCCTGCTCCGCATGCAGGATGCGGCCGAGGTCGAGCTGCAGCACCTGCAGCGCGGCGATCGGATCGCCGACTTCGCTGTTCAGGCAGAACAGGAAGGTGGGCGGCACAGGCAACGCCGGATGGCCGGCATCGCGCGCCGCGGATTCGTCCGTGTAGGCCGGGTCCGTTTCCCCGATCGCCTTCGCAAAGAAGCGCAGGCGCCCCTTTTCCACTTCGACCGCACCGTGCGCCATCACGCGGCCGATCATGCTTTTGTCTGCCATTTCAGTGTCTCCTTCAAAAGCGGTCAGCCGCGGCCGTACAGCGTCACCACGCAGGCGCCGCCAAGGCCAAGGTTGTGCTGCATGGCAAGCCTGACGCCATCCACCTGGGTGGCTTCCGCGGTACCGCGCAGCTGACGCGTCAGCTCGTAGCACTGCGCGAGGCCGGTCGCGCCGAGCGGATGTCCCTTGGACAGCAGGCCGCCGGACGGGTTGGTCACGACCTTGCCGCCGTAGGTGTTGTCGCCGTCCTCGACGAACTTCTCGGCGCCGCCCACCGGGCAGAAGCCGAGCGATTCATAGGTCAGCAGTTCGTTGTGCGCGAAGCAGTCGTGCAGCTCGGCAACCTGGATGTCCGACGGGCTCACACCGGCCTTTTCGTAGACCTGGCGAGCCGCTTCGCGCGCCATGCTGAAGCCGACCACTTCGATCATCGACCGCTCCTGGAACGTCGCCGGGCTGTCGGTGGTCATCGACTGAGCCAGGATGCGCACATCGCTGCGGATGTTGTGCTTCTTCGCGAATGCTTCCGAGCAGATGATCGCGGCGGCTGCGCCGCAGGTCGGCGGGCAGGCCATCAGCCGCGTCATAACGCCCGGCCACACCACCGGGTCGTTCATCACGTCCTCGGGGCTCACCACCTTGCGGAAGATCGCCAGCGGGTTGTTCGCGGCGTGCCGGCTGGCCTTTGCGCGGATGCGGGCGAAGGTCTCCATCTTGGTACCGTACTTCTGCATATGCTCGCGGCCGGCGCCACCGAACATCAGCAGCGCGGCCGGTACGCCGGCAGCGGCGGCCTCGGGGTTCAGTTCCTTGGTCAGCGTGACGAAGTCCGCCATCGGCGCCGGGCGGTCGGTGAAGACCGCATCGAGCGCGCCGGGGCTCATCTGTTCGAAGCCCAGTGCGATGGCACACTCGACAGCACCGCTTTCCACGGCCTGGCGCGCAAGGAACAGCGCCGTCGAGCCGGTCGAACAGTTGTTGGTGACGTTGACGACGGGGATCTGCGTCAGGCCGACCGGGTACAGCGCCGCCTGCCCGCAAGTGGAATCGCCGTAGACGTAGCCGACATAGGCTTGCTGGACCGCGTCATACGAGATGCCCGCATCTTCCAGCGCGAGGCGCGCAGCGGCAGAGCCCATCTCGATGTAGCTGGCGCTCGCGCCCGGCTTCTTGAACGGGATCATGCCGACCCCGGCAACTACGACTTTTGGCATGTCAGTCTCCTTCCTTGGATAGTTCGATGAGGATGTGTGCCGCCCTCTGCGGCCATGTTCATTGCTTGCCGGCGCGCCAGGCGGTCAGCACGTCGTCCAGCGCCAGCTCCGGCTGGCCACCGCTGTGCAGGACTTCCGGCACCGTGCGGCTGAAGCGCGGCGCAGGCGCCGGCTGCGGTACGCCATCGATCTCGATGAAGGTCTGCCGTGCGACGTTGTGCGGGTGGCGAGGGGCCTCGTCCATGTCGAGCACGGGAGCGAAGCAGATGTCGGTGCCTTCCATGAGCTCGGTCCATTGCGCGCGCGTACGCGTCACGAAGGCCGAAGCCAGGCGACGCTTGAGTTCCGGCCATTGGCGCTTGTCCATCTGGCGCGCGAACGCGGTGTCGCCAGACAGGCCCAGCTTGTCGAGCAGCATCGCGTAGAACTGCGGCTCGATCGATCCGATCGCGATGTACTTGCCATCAGCGCATTCGTACGTGTCGTAGAACGGCGCGGAACCATCGAGGAAGTTGCTGCCGCGGCGCGTGCTCCAGAGCCCCATTTCCTTGAGCCCGTACATCATCGAGCCCAACAGGGCGGCACCATCGCTCATGGCGGCGTCGATCACCTGACCCTTGCCGCTGCGGCGTGCTTCGACCAGTGCACATGCCACGCCGAATGCCAGCATCATGGCCCCGCCGCCGAAATCGCCCACCAGGTTCAACGGTGGCGCGGGCGCTTCGTCGGCGCGCCCCATCGCGCCGAGCATGCCGCTGATCGCGATATAGTTCAGGTCGTGCCCGGCCGCCTGCGCCAGCGGGCCGTTCTGGCCCCAGCCGGTCATGCGGCCATACACGAGCTTCGGATTCCGTGCGAGGCAAACATCCGGACCGAGGCCGAGCCGCTCCATCACGCCCGGGCGAAAGCCTTCGATCAGCACATCAGCTTCAGCCACAAGCTGCAGCACCTGCGCAATGCCTTCCGGCGACTTGAGGTCCACGGCGACCGTGCGCTTGCCGCGTGCATTGACATCGAAGCGCAGGGCCGTGTTGTCGCCGCCCTCTGCCTCAATGCCTGTGCGCTTGCCGGCGGGGCGATCGACGCGAATCACTTCCGCGCCCATGTCGGCCAGCATCATTCCGCAGAATGGTCCAGGGCCGATGCCGACTATCTCCACAACGCGGATTCCTTGCAGTGGTCCACTCATGACTTGTTGACTCCAGTGTTGTCCCCGAGCCGGCTCACCGCACCGACACTCGTTCCATGGGGGACATTGTGGAGATCCGACCGACTGCTCTCATCGGCCAAATTGCGTATTTGGATGGCCTACGCAATCAGCCCAAGGGCCCGCGCACGCGCGACGGTTTCGGTCCGGTTCCCGGTCGCGAGTTTTCCGGCGATATTGCGCAGATGCGTACGCACGGTGTGGTGCGAGACAAACAGTGCTTCGGCCAGCGCCACGTTGGACTTGCCTTGCGCGAGCAACTGGACAACCTGGAGTTCGCGGTGCGTCAGCGCCTCGACCAGTCCCGCTGCGCAATCGCCATGGATGTTCCCGGCGGTGGCTTCGTCGACCACGGCGCTGCAAGCGTGCTCCAGACGCTCGACGTAACCTGGCAAGGCTCGCGCCGGCGGCTTGCCCGACAGCGACACCTTTCGTGCCCACTCGAGCGCCAGGCCAGCGATCACGGCCCCGTCTTCCGCGAAGGGCTGGATGATCCCTTCGGCACCGGCTGAAAGCAGCGCGGCGGCCATATGCTGGCTGGCTGCGTCGTGCTGGCCGGCATGCTGGGACGCCTGCGCCAGCAGCAGTGTCAGCCGCAGGGCACTGCGTTGTCGTTGCGCGTGTCGGGCGGCCTCGATTGCGGTGGGTAATTCGTCGAGTACCGCTGCGAGCTGCGCCTGCTTCGCATCGCCATGTGCCGCGCCGGCAGCGTGTACCGCAAGCCGGAGCCGGGCCATATCAAGGGTCTCGACTTCATGCAGCGGAAGCGGCAGCGTCGCGTCGGGATTCCATAGCGACGGGTCTTCCGCACGGCGCAGATGCGCAGCAGCTGCGGCAAGATCGCCCTGTAACAGCGCAAAGCGGGAACGCTCGAGTTCGGCGCAGACCAGCAGGCGAGGCAGCTTGTCCTCATGCCCCCGGTACTCCAGTTCTCCAAGCACGCTGAAGGCGCGGTCCCGTTCGCCGCGTTGCCAGGCTAGCCGGGCCAGCGTCAGGTAGCCGCGTACAACGTGGTAGATCAGTTGCCCTACTCCGACCAGCAATGGCAGGTGGATGCCCAGGACTTGCTCCGCCTCATCGAGGCAACCGGCCTCATACAGCGCCTCCGCATACAGGACTGCTGCCGGCGCATTACCCTGTGCCTTTCCGGCACCGTCGTCGGCACCGAACTGGTGAGTGGCGATCCTGAAGCGCGCCAGCGCTTCCTGCAGCCGGCCTTGCCGCAAGCTGATCATGCCTTCGGCCGACTCGGCGAGCGCCAGGCTGAATGTACTGCCGATCTCTATCTGCGCGCGACGGCCGTGGCTCAGCAGCGCCCTGGCCTGCATGTTCTGCTCCTTTGCGATATAGAGCATGGCCAGGTTGTTGGTCAGCACGCTATACGGAAAGCGGAAGCGCGGATCGAGCTGGCCATGGTTGGCCACGGCTTCATCGAGTCCCTGCGCACGATCGGTCATTGTCCACAGCAGCGGCCGCATCGCGAGAAGATGCGCCCGGATCTCGGCATCGGCCTCATCGCCCGCCTGCTGTACCTCGGCATGCAGCGCATCCATCAGCGGCTCGGCTTCGGCCAGGCGGTGCGTAAAGATCAGCGACCATGCACGGATGACGTTCAGCCTGCCGTTGGATTTGAGCAGCGGGGCCGGCAAGCAATCCAGCCAGCGCGCCAGCAGGCGGAACCTGCCGACATCAAGCAATCCTTGTGCATATGCATGGAGCAGGCTCACCACGCGATCGTGGTCGCCCGCGCTCAGCGCATGCTCGATGGCAGGCACGGCGCGCCCCGCCGACTCATACCATTCGGATGCGCGCAGATGCAGCCGCACCGGCGCCGCGGGATCACGTAGTGCAAGCTGGTGACGCAGGAAATCGGCAAAGAGGCTGTGGTAGCGGTACTGGCCGGGCTGGTCGAGCGACACCATGAACAGATTCGATTGCTCGAGCTGGCTCAGCAAGGCAGCACTGTCGTTGCTGCCAAGAAGCGCGTCGCAGATCGAAGCGTCAAACCGCTGCAGGACACTGGTCTGCAGCAGGAATTCGCTCAGCGTTTGCGGCAACCTGGCCAGCACATCCTCGGCAAGGAACTCCGTGATGGCGGCATGCGAGCCTGAAAAGCTGTCAAGGAAGGCCTCGGGCGCGCCATGCCCTTCCAGGGCGACCGACGCCAGCCAGAGTGCCGTGGCCCAGCCTTCAGTGACCTTGTGCAGCCGCTCCAGGGCCGGCCCAACGAGCGCCAGGCCGCGCTGGTCGCGCATGAACTGCACGGTTTCTTCCAGGGTAAAGCGCAGCTGGCTCAGGCCGACTTCCAGCACCTGCCCGCGGGCGCGCATGCGGCCAAGGCCAAGGCTCGGCGCAATACGTGAGCCGATCACGACCTGCCATGCCGGCGGCATCATGTCCAGCACTTGCCGCAGCAGGTCGAGCACGGTGGAGCTCTGGATGGCCTCGAAGTCATCGAGGAACAGTGTGAATTGCTGCGTGGATGCCGCGATGCGGCCCATCAGCTCCAGCACGCCCGGCTCACCGCAGGCGTCGTCCGGACGTGGGGCAGCGACGGCAATGGCTGCCTCGAAGTGTGCGACGAAGCGGCTCAGATCATTATCCGACGAGTCGAGGTTGAGCCACGACGTCGTGTCGCCGGCTGCCTCGCGCCGCGCCGCGTATTGGCGCATAGCAGTGGTCTTGCCGAAGCCGGCCGGGGCTCGCACTGCCACCAGCCGCACCCGACCGCCACGTTCCATATGCGCCCCGAGGCGCGCGCGTTCCAGTTGGAATGGAGCCAGGAATGGCGCGGACAGCTTGGAAGGCAAGACGGTGTGGAGCATTGGATACCTCTGGGCGGGAACAGCTAGGCATGGCTCGCTGCAAGTCGCAGCAAACCATTTGGTACATCGACCCAATTAGGTCAGTGTACCACGATTGAGCGGGAATGATGTTGGCGGAATAAGGAAACACCTGCGGGGCTGCCGTAGGCTGCTACGACCATTCGTCATGGACGGGCAATGAGCAAAAAAAAGCGGCCGCGGGGGCACCCCGAACGGCCGCAATCGAGCATGATTTTGAGGAAGCGCGTGCCGCTACGCTCAGAACTTGTGACGCACGCCTACCGCCACCCCCACCATCGAGTTCTGCCCATTAGCCAGCGCGTAGCTATTGCCAAGCGAGAGGCTGTTGGCGAACACGGTAGCGACCGACTCCATCATCAGGCCAGCGTTCTTGGCATAGGCCGTAGAAAGATAGAGATCCGTGCGCTTGGACAACGTGTAGTTCGCCACAAAGGCGATCTGCCAGGGATTGGCCTGATGCGTGTCACCGTACAGGCTCTTCATGTTGTCGTAGTTGTACTCAAGCGTCAGTCCCACGGCCGGCGTGACCTGGTAGTTGGCGCCGATCCAGTAGAAGTCATCCCGCTGGATCAGCACGCCCGCCGCGTTCCTGTTCTGGCCCCAGCGGTAGCCGCCCATGATCTTGGCAAGTTGACCGAAGCTGTAGCTCGCGGCGACCGCGGCCTTCTTGACGGTGCCGCTGCTCGTGCCGATCGTCGGATTCCACTGGTCGTAGCCAACTGTCGCACCGAACGGGCCCGCCGCATATGCAACCGCGACGCCATAGGCGGAGTCACGCCGAGCCTGGCCGGGCACTTCGCCATTACCGCCAATCGGCGTAGCCACGCCAACTGTCGCCGGCAGCGCCGTACCGACACCGAAAGAGTAATGCGCGAGCGCCGAGACCGGACCGAACTGGCCGCTGTACTTGATGGTGTTGTCTTCGCGGAAATTTGCGCCGGACTGCATCACGATCGGCTCGTACTGCGTGGAGTAGGCCGTCGGCGAGAAGTTCGCCAGCGCTTCGAACATCGATGTGTACTGGCGTCCCAGCGAGAGCTGCCCGAATTGCGCGCTCTGTAGGCCCACGTATGCCTGGCGGCCGAACAGGCGGCCACCCTGCTGCAGAGTGCCGGTGTCCAGGTTGAAGCCGCTTTCCGCCACGAACACCGCCTTCAGACCGCCGCCAAGATCCTCGGTGCCGCGCAGACCCCAGCGCGAGCCGGACATGCCGCCGGAATCCATTCGGAACACGTTGTTCGATGGGCCGCGGCTAAAGCCGTTGGCCGCCGTAGGCACGGCGCCGACGTGGTTGGCGTACTCGAGGTTCATATCGACCACGCCGTAGAGCGTGACGCTGGACTGCGCAAATGCGCCGCCCGCACAAACCAGCAAGCATGCCGCGGTGGCAATGTTGTTCAATCTCACAAGCTCCTCCTTGATGAATGTCTTTGCAGATATTCCCGTCTATGTCAGCCGCTGCCGCTGCTTCACAGGCGCGGTCCCCACAAGCGTTTTTTTCGATTTAGGTCATCGACCTAAATCGGATGGTACGGGTCATTGATTCGGCGCGAATATGCGGGACTTCCCCAAGCTTGCTCGCCATGGAAACATTCGCTTTTTGCCACGCATCGTGTGGTACATTGCACCAAATTGGTTCGATGACCCAATCAACAGCGAAGGGAACGACTCAAAGGAGACTGTTCGTGAAGCCGATTCACCTTGCAGGCCATCTGGCCGCATTTGCCGCCATTGCCACCACACCTTGCGTGGGGGCCGCGTCGCCAGCCGGTTCCGTGCCGGTTACCGTGGAAAACTTCGCCGTTGCAGAGACTCACATGTACTTTGCAAAGGCAGTACAGCGAGGCAGCCTTGGCAAGCTTTCCCACAATCGCGACATTGCCGAGGTCGGTCATCAGCCCGTCATCCGCTACAACCGCGACGTACTGATTTCGACCGGCATCTTCGATCTCGACGCGGGACCGGTCACGGTTACGCTGCCCGATGCCGGCAAACGCTTTCGTTCGCTGCTGGTCATCGACGAAAACCACTACAACCCGCTCGCCGCCTTTGACGCTGGCAAGTACACCCTCACTCGAGAGCGCATCGGCACGCGCTATATCGAGATCGCGATGCGAATCTTCGTCGATCCGAACAACCCTGCCGACCTTGCCACCGCACGCGCGCTGCAGGATGCGACCGTGGTTTCGCAGCCGGGCGGGCCGGGCAAGCTTGAACTCCCCGCGTGGGATCCCGTCAGCCAGAAGAAGGTGCGCGATGCCCTGCTTTCGCTCGGGACCGGCCTGAAGAGCGCGAAGGGCGTGTTCGGGACACGCCAGGAAGTCGACCCCGTCCGCCACCTGATCGGCACTGCCATCGGCTGGGGCGGCAATCCCGAGTCGGTAGCGATGTATAACAACGTCACTCCGTCCGGCAATGACGGCAAGACCATCTATCGGCTGCACGTGCCCGCCGATGTTCTGGTGGATGCTTTCTGGTCGGTCAGCGCCTACAACGCAAAGGGGTACTTCGAACCCAATCCGCTCAATGCCTACAACTTCAATAACGTCACGTCGCGCAAGAACCGAGACGGGTCGATCGACATCCAGTTCGGCGGCTGCGACGGAACTGTCCCGAACTGTCTGCCTGTGACAACGGACTGGAACTACACGGTACGGCTATACCGCCCGCGAGCCGCCCTGCGTGACGGAAGCTGGCGCTTTCCGGAAGCGGTGCCGGCCGAGTAAGCACTACCAGTCGGCGCACAGACCCGTGCGCCGACTGCTGGCCGGTTTCAGGGAATCAGTATGGTCTTGAGCGCTCCAGCCTTGCGTTCGGCAAACACCCGGTAGGCCTCTGCGCCATCCGAGAGCGGCGAGCGGTGCGTGATGTAGCGCTCGGGCTGCAAACGGCCTCGCTGGACCAGCGGAATCAGTTGGGGCCAGTACCGTTGCACCGCACAGCCTCCGATGCGGAACGTCAGGTTGCGCATGAAAGCAGCACCCAGCGGAAATGTGAAGCGGTTATCCTGGCCCGCGCCGACGGCCGACACGACGCCCCGGTTTCCGGCAAGGCGCAACGCCAGCTTCAGCGGCGCCTCGCTGCCGACGGCTTCCACCACCGAATCGATCATCCGGCCCGCTGTGGCATCACGGATCGCTTCCAGTGCCGCATCCGGCTCGAGGCTGGTGGCGCCCAGCTTGCTGGCCATCTCGCGCCGCTCCGCCACCAGGTCGATGGCGAATACACGGCTGGCGCCGAGTACGTAGGCGGCCTCCACTGCCATCAGTCCAATCGGACCCAGGCCAACCACCGCAACCGTCTTTCCCGGCGCGATATCGGCGTCGATGCATCCCATCCATGCGGTCGGCAGGTTGTCTGTCAGCATCAAGGCCTGTTCAATATTGATTCCATCGGGGATGCGGGCCAGATTGCTGTGGGCCGCCGGCACGCGTACCGCCTCGGCCTGGCAGCCTCCCAGCCCCGCCCAGCCAAGGCCGTAGCACCCAACCGCCTTGCGTTCACAGCGAATCGCGTCGCCAGCAAGGCAAGACGCGCAGTCACCGCAGCCCACCGCCGCGGCGACCATGACCTGGTCGCCTACCTTCAGGTCGCGCACGGCCCGGCCGACTTCGACGATTTCGCCGACAGCCTCATGTCCGACGCAATAGCTCGCGTTCTCACTGAAGCCATGCCCGTGATAGATGTGCAGGTCGCTGCCGCAAATGCCGCATGCCATGGTCTTCACGATCACATCGCGATCGTCCTCGATGCGGGCATCCGGTGTGCTTTGATAGCGGATGTCGTGCGGTCCGTGATAGCAGAGCGCTTTCATGGCTTGTCTCCGGTTACTGGTCTGATGACGTGCGCAGCGAGTTTGCACTGACGCTGGTGCGGCGCCATCGGCGAAATGAGTGATTTCATCAGGCCGGACCTCAACCCGGCTTGCCTTTTTCCTGCAAGGCAGACGCCGCGCCGAACGCCTGCAGCGACTCGGCCGAAGCGGGCCAGGCGAGCATGCGTTCAAGGCAACCGAGCAAGTCTTCATTGCTGGCAGGCAGCGACCAGAACGGCAGTAGCAGCGTGCCTCGCGCCGGGCGCTCCCGCGACGAAGCCACATTGAACAGCAGAAACATGGTCAGGCGGATGCGCTGGTTGAGCAGCGTTTGCGGCACGCCCGGCAGCAAGGCGCGAATATGGGCGATGCAACGCCGGTAGCCCGCGTCCAGCCCGGCCACGCCATCCAGGAAGGCGTCGTAGCGCTCGATCAGCAACGCGTTAAGCAAGCTCATTAAAGTGGACCCACGATTTGAGACGGTGATCAGGCGGTAGATTAAGCTGTCGTCCTTGAAGGGGTGATGGCGAATGAGTGAAGGTAAGAAGCGCAAGGTACACACGGCGGAATTCAAGG
>JACXTT010001397.1_pt1 | contig 40092 bp, 29 predicted proteins | sample 9270951 | NCBI WGS metagenome assembly JACXTT01 (sample SAMN15532306, study PRJNA645909) | rock metagenome | isolation source: weathered quartz diorite | place: Puerto Rico | collected 2017-06-21
GCCCGCACCAGTTCCGGCGAGTATGGGATTTCCAGTTCCAGCTCTTCTCTCGGGCTGAGTGTGCCGGTCTTCAACTTCTGGACGTACAGCGGGGTGTGGACGAGCAAGATGTCCTGATCCCTGGCAGGCTGGGGTACGACGAAATCTTCGGAATGCGCAGCGCCGAGTTCCAGAACGCGGTCACGGACGCGGCGATACTTCTCGGCGGGGAAGACGTGTGCGCCGATTGGCAGATAGTAGTCGTCGCTGTAAATGAGCTTGAAGGGCAGCATTTAGCACTCAGCACTCAGCGGGTCGAGTCCTGAAAACCCAATTATGATACGCGGGCCGATCAGCGTTTGTAGCGCGCCGAGGGTGGGGCTTCCCTTCGGCAAGCTCAGGCCAAGCTCTCGGGACAGCCGGCGGAGGCGCCGGCGCTACGTTCTTGCCTGATAAACTTAGCCGGTTGCCTCCCAAGAAATCATCAGCGCTGAAAGTCTCGCCTGAAGAAAAGGGCGGGACTACGCCGTCGAAACCGGTGCCGCTCCCCCGCACTGGCAAGGGCCGGATCTTTCTGATCGATGCCATGTCGTTCATCTTTCGCGCCTATCACGCGATGGCGCGGCAGCGGTCAATGTCGACGAAGACTGGCGTTCCGACGGCCGCGACCTACGTCTTCGTCAACATGCTGCGCAAATTGCGTGACGACTTCTCGCCGGAATATCTGGCGGCGGTGTTCGATGTGGGCGAGCCGACCATCCGCAATCAGCAGGCCGAGGCGATCACCACTATCCGCAAGTTCGACATCAAGACACAGACGTTCAAGGAAGCGGAGTACGGCGGCTACAAGGCGAACCGTGCGGAGATGCCCCCGGATCTTGTGCAACAGGTGCCGTATATCCGGCGGGCGCTCGAGGGGTACCGGATTCCGATTCTGCAATTGGAGAGGTATGAGGCCGATGATGTGATTGGAACTTTGGCGCGGAAGGCGGCGGCAGAGTCGTATTCGGTGTTTGTCGTGTCGAACGACAAGGACATGCTGCAACTGGTGGACGACAAGGTTTGGGTTCTGAATCCTCCGAAGGACAATCTGATCTGCGACCCCGCGAAGGTCGAAGAGATTCTGGGTGTACCGCCTTCGCGGGTGGTGGACGTGATGGCGCTGCGCGGCGACTCGATTGACAACATTCCTGGCGCGCCCGGGATTGGCGACAAGGGATCAGTCGAAATTATTCAGCGCTTTGGCAGCGTGGAGCAGGCGCTCGAACGCGCGGCCGAAGTGGAGAAGAAGTCGTATCGCGAATCGCTGCAGAACAACCGCGACACGATTCTTGCGAGCAAGCAGCTCGTGACAATAGACACGAATGTCGCAGTCGAACTGGACGTATCGGCGATGAAGACCGGCGAACCGGATGTCGAGACCCTGCGGGCGCTGTTTTCCGAGTTGGAGTTCACGTCGTTGCTGAAGGAATTGCTTCCGGTGGTCGAGGCGAAGGAAGGCCACTACCGGCAAATTGGGACAGCCAGCGAACTCGATGAATATCTCGCAGGCCACGTCGACGGCGTGACGCTCGCCGTTGCGATTCCCACCGAACACACCGACGATGCCGAAGAGGAAGAGGACGCGGAGCCGGAACCTGCGCAGTCGGGGTTCTTGCCGTTGCAGGCTGCCGATGAACCTCCGGCTGCCGCCCCGCTGGAGAGAATCGCCGTTTCTGTTGCAGCGGGTTCGGGAGCGATTGTTGCGCTGTCGGACAAGGCGCTCACCGATCATGTGAAGAACCTGCTCGAAGGCGAAGCGACGCCCAAGACCATCCACGATCTGAAGTTGTCTCTGCACCATTTTTCCGCGCAAGGAATCGCCATTGCCGGAGTGCGGCACGATCCGATGCTGTACTCATACCTGCTCAACCCGACGTACTCCTCGCATGGGCTTCCCGAAATTGCGCTGCGACGATTCAATCTGAAGATGAGCGGCAACCTGGCGGAAGCGGCAGACCTGACGGGCAGGCTTGCGGCCGCGCTCCGCAACGATGTTGAAAACGAAGGCCTGACTTCGGTTTATGACGACATCGACCTCCCGCTGGTGCCGGTGCTGGCGCGCATGGAAGACGCGGGCGTGAAGATTGATACGGTGGCGCTCTCGCAGATGTCGCAGAAGCTGGAGCGCGAGATCGACGCCAAGGCACGGGATATCTATCAGAGGTGCGGTCTGGAGTTCAATATCAACTCGCCCAAGCAACTTGGCGATGTGCTGTTCAACAAGCTCGGGCTCCCCATGCCGGTCAAGTACGGCAAAGGCAAGAAGATTTCTACAGCTGTGGACGTACTGGAAGGTCTGGCGGAAGAGCATGAAATCCCGCGGCTGGTATTGGATTACCGGCAGTTGACGAAGCTGAAGTCCACCTATGTGGACGCGCTGCCGGCGTTGATTCGCGCCAGTAGCGGGCGTGTGCATACGACTTTCGGACAAACGGGGACGGCAACGGGGCGGTTGTCTTCGACGAATCCGAATCTGCAGAACATTCCGATCCGGACGGAGTTGGGGCGGGAGATTCGCGCCGCTTTTACCGCTGAGCCGGGACACGTCCTGCTGGCCGCCGACTACTCGCAGATTGAACTTCGGCTGCTGGCACATTTCTCGAAAGACAAATTGCTGGTGGAAGCATTCTGTCGGGGCGATGACATTCATACGCTCACAGCGTCGCAGGTCTTCGGAGTGCCTCCGCTGATGGTGACACCTGAGCATCGGCGTGCTGCGAAGGTTGTAAACTTCGGGATCGTGTACGGCCTTTCTGCGTTTGGGTTGTCGCAGCAGTTAGGAATCGAGCCCGGCGAGGCCAGGAAATTTATTGATGCGTACTTCGCGAAGTACGCGGGCGTGCGCGCCTTCATCGATGCCACGCTCGAGCAGGCGCGTCGCGATGGGAAAGTGAAGACGCTGTTCGGGCGCATCCGGCCGATTCCCGACATCAATAGCAAGAACCCCAACCAGCGCGGGTTCGCCGAGCGCACTGCCGTCAACACTCCGCTGCAGGGAACCGCGGCAGACCTGATCAAGCTGGCCATGATCCGGATTGACGAGGAGATTCAGAAACGTGGCCTGAAATCGCGCATGACGCTGCAGGTCCACGATGAACTGGTGTTCGAGGTTCCCGAGAGCGAAGTGGACGGGATGAAGCGGCTGGTTCGCGAGCAGATGGAAAACGCACGTGCGCTCGAAGTGCCGCTGGTAGTGGAAATCGGAGTCGGGGCGAATTGGAGAGATCTGGAGTAGCTCGATGACCTGACATCTGTTCCCAAATCGGGAGGGCTCGTTCTTCCAGCGCAATTCTCGCACCGATTTCCGCTATAATTTCGTTACTCTCGCGCCGCTCGTCGTTGACACCAGCCGGAAGACAGATTTGCGATCTTGCGGAGGCAGTGGCATGGCAGCTCCCTCGTTAGCGCCCGCGCTCGACTCGGCGTCACGCCGTAGTCTTCCCCGGTATCCGATCACCATGTCTCTGGACGTCGTCGCTCTGCAGTCGGGAATTCCCAACAATATGCCGGGCCGTTGTACCGACTTGAACGAAGCCGGCTTAGGGGCGGTCGTGGCCGGAGAACTGGTCGCGGGCCAGGCGGTGGCGGTGGAGTTGCGGCTGCCCAATGTTGGCCTGCCGGTGCGCGCGCGTGCCCAGGTTCGTTATCAGAACCGGTTACGGTGTGGGCTGCAGTTTGTGGGGTTGTCGCTGGAGCAGCGGGAGAAGATTCGTTACTGGTCTTCGCAGATCGCTCCCCTTTCGGCTCCGGCCCGAATGAACAGAGTTCAAACTCCTGCGTCCGATCTGCCGGCGTTGGCGGCACCAGACGTTGTCGCAAACAAAGAAAGACGCCAGCGTAGAATCCGCGTCCAGCGTCGTCGCTTTTATGTACTAGTAGCCTTCATGGTCGGGCTTGCCGGTTTCGGATGGTGGCAGTGGCAGAACGCGTGGAACGAGCTGGAACCTTCTTCATCCGTTGCTACGGAGGCGCGGCCGGGATTGCCATTGCGTGTGCCTCCGGAAACCATGGACAAGCAGATTGTGTACAAGGTAGATCCGGTCTACCCCGACGTAGCTCGACGTGCGGAAACGCAGGGGCTGGTGGTTCTGGATGCGGTGATCGCACCCGATGGAACGGTCAAGCGCCTGCGCCCCGTGGCCGGCCCCGATCTTTTGGCGCTATCGGCGCTCGATGCTGTTCGGTCGTGGAGATATACACCATATCGGCTGCACGGGGAAGCAGTCGAAGTCGAAACCACAATCAGCGTGGATTTCCGGCTGCGGTGAGGTGCGCTAACTCCAGCCCCTAAAGGGGCGGAGGAGATGGGGCCTAGCGGCATCGCTAAAGCGATGCCCTGATACAAACCTCGTCTCGCTTGTCAGTGAATCTTGTCAGTGAATGAAGAGTTAGTCGAATTTCTCGGATTTCTCGAAGGACACCCCACACTGGTCCTTCGCGGAAACGGTCGGTTCTCCCGCGAGTTGCCAATCAATCTTCAGTTGCGGATCATTCCACGCCACGGTTCGTTCCTGTTCGGGAGCGTAGAAGTCGGTCGTCTTGTAGAGCACGTGCGCTGTTTCTGATACGACGCGAAAACCGTGGGCAAATCCGAACGGAATCCACAACATCCGCTTGCTATCGCCGGAGAGAGCAAACGATTGCCATTTTCCAAAAGTTGGAGAGCTGCGGCGGAGATCCACGGCAACATCGAGAATTTCACCGGTCACGACGCGTACCAGTTTTCCCTGGGGCTGGCCGACCTGGTAATGCAGGCCACGGATGACATTTCTTGCGGAATAAGAATGATTGTCCTGCACAAAGCGCTCACGGATTCCGATCTCCGCAAACGCACGCTCGTTGTAACTTTCCAGGAAAAAGCCGCGATCGTCGCCAAATACGCACGGTTCGAGCAGCAGGACGCCGGCAAGGCTGGTTTCGATCTTCTTCATGGACTGGTGGCGGAAGCGATTTCCATCTCAGAACACTCGTTCTCGCAACATCTGTAGGAGGTAGGCGCCGTAGCCATTGTTGCTCATCGGTGACGCCAGCGCTTCCACCTGCTCCTTGGTGATGTAGCCGGAGCGATATGCGATCTCCTCGGGACAGGCAACCATCAGTCCCTGGCGCTTTTCCAGGGTCTGAATGAACACCGAAGCCTCCATGAGCGCCTCGTGGGTGCCGGTGTCGAGCCAGGCCATGCCGCGACCCATGACGCACACGTTGAGCTGACCGCGCTTGAGATACTCCCGGTTTACGTCGGTGATTTCGAGTTCCCCTCGTCCCGAGGGCTTCAGGTTTGCGGCGATGTTCACGACCTGATTGTCATAGAAATAGAGTCCCGTCACGGCGTAGCGCGACTTAGGTTGCTTGGGTTTCTCTTCCACGCTGAGCGCTCTGCCGTTCTGATCAAACTCCACCACGCCGTAACGCTCAGGATCGGTGACTGGATATGCAAACACGCGAGCGCCTTTGGCTTCGGCGGTGGCCGCGCGCAATTCCTTTACGAGGTCGTGTCCGTAAAAAATGTTGTCGCCGAGTACAAGGGCGCAGCCGCTGGAGCCGATAAACTCGCGCCCGATGAGAAATGCCTGCGCGATACCTTCCGGCTTGGGCTGCGCCACGTATTGCAGGCGAATTCCATAGCGCGAGCCATCGCCCAGCAGATGCTCGAAGCGGGGAACGTCTTCGGGCGTCGAGATGACCAGGATGTCGCGAATCCCCGCGAGCATCAGGGTCGAGAGTGGGTAGTACACCATCGGTTTGTCGTATACCGGCAGCAGACTCTTCGCGACGGCATGAGTCACGGGATAGAGACGAGTGCCCGAGCCTCCCGCAAGGATGATGCCTTTGTAGTTTGACTGGTCTGATTGGCTCATGTTTTCAGCGTTCGGTGGCGTAGTGTTTCGCCATCCATTGGCGATAGGTGCCACTGGTCACGTCGTGCACCCAGTCTTCATGTTCAAGATACCAGCGCACGGTCTTGCGAATCCCACTCTCGAAAGTTTCCGATGGGTGCCAATTCAACTCGCGTGCGATCTTCCTTGTGTCCATGGCATAGCGCCGGTCGTGGCCGGGACGGTCGTTGACGAAAGTCACGAGTTGGCCGTGGGGAACGACCGGATCGTTGGGCCGCAGCTCGTCCAGCAGGCCGCAGAGCGTCTCCACGATGTAAAGGTTCTTTTGTTCATTCGCTCCACCGATGCAATAGCACTCTCCCGCTCGGCTGCGTGCCAGTACGGCGCGAATCGCGCGGCAGTGATCTTCGACGTACAGCCAATCCCGGACGTTTTGTCCGTCCCCATATACGGGAAGCGGCTTTCCCTGACAAGCATTCAGGATCATGAGCGGAATCAGCTTTTCGGGAAACTGGTATGGTCCATAGTTGTTCGAACAATTCGTGGTGAGAACCGGCAATTTGTAGGTGTGATGGTACGCGCGTACCAGGTGATCCGAAGCCGCCTTGGACGCCGAATACGGACTGTTGGGCGCGTAGAGTGTCGTCTCGCAGAAGGCCGGGTCGCTGGGGCCAAGAGATCCATAAACTTCGTCGGTCGAAACGTGCAGGAACCGGAAGGACTGGCGATCATTTTCTGCTAGAGAAGTCCAGTAGGCTCTCGCTTCTTCCAGCAGACTGAACGTCCCGTTGACATTGGTACGGACGAAATCGTCGGGGCCGTGGATGGAGCGATCTACGTGGCTTTCGGCGGCGAAGTGAATGATGGCGCGGGGACGCTCCCGCTCCAGCAAATTCCGAACGAGCTCACGATCTACGACGTCGCCTTGCTGGAATCGATAGCGCGGGTGGCTCTCAACGGATTGCAGGTTGTTGAGGTTACCCGCGTAGGTGAGTTTGTCGAGATTCAGAACGCGGGAGGACTCCTCCGCGATCCACTGCAAGACGAAATTCGAGCCAATAAAGCCTGCGCCACCGGTGACGAGAATCAGATCTTCCATGCCGGAGTGCCGCCCGTGGGAAGCGGCAGCATGCACCGATTCTAATCAAAGCGGGCGGCAAAGTCGTGCGGCATTGGCTGGCGGAACCACTATGCCGCGGAAGAGCGCCGCTCCGCGTTCTCAACCGGCACGTCTGCGGCGTGATTCCGGTCGAGCAGCCTGTAATAGGCTTTTTCGATGGAATGTGCGATGTCGGGCCAAAGGTATTGCTGATGGATCTGTTGTTCGCCTTTGGCCGCCATTTGCCTGCGAAGTTCTGGATTTTGGATCAGCAGATCGAGCACGCGGGCGAGATCTGCCTGGTCCCTTCTCCGGAACGTAAATCCGGCACCCGAGACGACCTCCTGGTTTTCGGGTATATCGCTGGTCAGCACGCAGACGCCCGCTGCCATTGCCTCGAGCAGAGCCAGCGACAAGCCCTCGAGATCGGAGGGGAGCACGAACACCGCCGCGTTCGACAACAGTTCGTCGAGATCTTCTCCCGAGACCCAGGGCAACAGGCGGATCTGCTCCGATTCATGGCGCCGTAGGCTTTCGACGTAGTCGTCGGAGTGGCTCGATCCGCCCGCCAGAACGAGCTTCATCCCGGTTGAAATCGCCTCGAAGGCGCCGATCAGCAGATGACAGTTTTTCTCTCGCGAAAATCTTCCCAGGTAAAGGACATAGTTGTCCGGGGTCAGTTTCCATTCCGCCAGGCGATTGAGAGCGCGCTTGGGCCGCAGGCTGGCGCCATTCGGAATGTAGAGTGTGTAGCGCCCATACCTGGCCCAGTAATACTGTTGCAGAGTTTGGGAGACCACCATGGTCGCATCGGGAAGGGTTACGGCAGCGGCCTCGCCCCAGCGCAGCACATGTGACGCGATCCGGCCCCACTTACGGCGCTGCCAGTCGAGCCCCTGCACCGTCACCACCGTTTTCTTCCCGGTCAGGCGCGGGAGAAAGGAAAACAGCGCGGGTCCCAGACAGTGAAAGTGGACTACATCGTAGTCCGAAAACATGGCGTGCACTGTGCTGAAGAATGTGTGGACAATAGTTTCGAGGTGTTTGGACCGGATCGTGGGTAGCCGCCGGACACGCATTCCTTTGTACTCCGCGATCGGTGGCGTGAAGTATGTCCGGCAATAGACTGTGACCTCGTGCCCCATGCGGGTCAGTTCCGCGCCGACCTGTTCGTAGTAAGACTCAATCCCGCTGTATTTGGAGACCAGGCCCCGTCCTCCGATGAACGCGATCCGCAGCCGGCCAGGGCGTGGTTGTGGTGAAGGCACGGCGACTGTCGGAGCCGCCAGCGGTTTGCGTCTAGCAAGCCGCGCATAGATTTCCAGGAGCGCTTCCAGGTGTCGGTTGGGGTCATGCCTGGTGTGCAGCCGGCGGCGGCTCTCGCCTCCCATGCGCGCGGTCACGTTCGCGTGGTCGAAGAGAAACTCAATCGCGTCGGCGAGCTGTTCGAGGTCGCCAGCGGGATAGAGAAGGCCGGTGACGCCTGGTTCGACCATCTCCCGGCGTGACCCGAGGTCGGAGGCGACCACTGGCCGTCCCCAGGCATAGGATTCCAGAATTGATTTTCCCAGCGTTTCGTAGGCATGAGATGGAAAGACGGAAAAGCAACAGCCAGCGACGAGTCGTTCGAGTTTCTCGCCGCCGACCATGCCCGCAAAAAGAATATTCGTCAGCTTCAACTCGCGGGCCAGTGACTCCAGTCGCTCTTGTTCCGGACCCTCACCCGCAATGACCAGGGGCACATGGGGCAGTTTCGCCATGGCAAACAAAAGTTCGTCCAGGCCCTTCTCCGGGGAAAGCCGCCCGAAATAGAGAATGTAGCCCTTTTCAGGAACGAGACTCTCTTCCGGAGGCAAAGCCTGAAAATGCGGTAAGACTTCAATCTGGCCAGCAGGAAATCCAGCACTGATCAGTTTGGCGCGCACAAATTCGGTGGGCGCCAGGAACAGGTCGACGCACCGCTCATACGTTCGCAACCATTTGTGGAGGTATGCCTCCGCGGCGAGAACCGCTGCACTGGAGCGAGGTCCCGCGTGACAGTTTTCCGTAACCGCGTGAAAATAATTGCCGCCGAGACACAACTCACATGTTTGTCCGTGTGCCACGAAGTTGTAGTTCGGGCACAAAACCTTGAAGTCGTTCAAGTGGTAGAGAACGGGGACGCCCTGTCGCTTTAGTTCCCACAAAATCGAAGGTGACAGATGATGGTAGATGCCGCGAACGTGCGCCACGTCGGGCGCGTAGTCGGCGAGGCAGGCACGCATCCGGCGCCGGGCCGACGTCGAATAGAGAGCGTGCGCCGCCATCCGAGCCTTTTTCAGAAGCCCGGCGTGAGGATCTTTGAAATCGAGACGGGGAATCAGATAACTGCGGCCTGCGAACGACGAGGCGCGGCCATGGTCCATGCTGAAGAGAGCGGTCTCGAGGCCCCGCTCCTCCATGCGCCGTATCAGCTCGAAAAGGTACGCTTCCGTGCCGCTAAACAGGTAGTTGTACTTGTTGCAGTAGAGAACTCGCATATTCTGGCTCCGGTTGGGCAATACGAGCGAGAAACTGCTCCGCGAACTGACGGAGATTCCGCTGGCGGTCGTAGTTGACGGCAATGCTCTCGGCGGCCGCGCGCTCCATCGCACCCAGCGAAGCCTTGTGATCGAGAATCCATCGCACCGTCCGGACGAAGTCGGTCAGGGAACCCGACTTGTACAGAAAGCCGGTGCGGCCATGCTCGACCAACTCGGGAATTCCGGTGATGGCGGGCGCTACCACTAATTTTTCGTGCACCATCGCCTCCATCAAGACAACGGGTAAACCCTCGCTCAGGCTGGTGAGCGTGATCAAGTCCGCATACTGGTAATAGCCGGAGAGATCGGCCCGGGCCACTTGGCCCAGAAGCAGAACCCGGTCCCTGAGGCGCAGGTCGTCGATCCGTTGCTCCAGGGCCGCCCGTTCCGGTCCTTCGCCGGCGATCCAGCAGAGAAAGTCCAAGCCCTCATCGCGCAGAGCGGCGCAAGCCTGGATGAGAAACCCGTAGTTTTTCACGGCGTGGAGGCGGCCAACGGAGAGAAGACAGAACCGTCGTGGCTCGGGTTTGGCAACGGGGATGCTCGTCCGCGAGACGGGATCGACTCCAAGTCGTTGGACGATGACCTTCGATGCTGGTGTCGAAGGAAAATTCCGGAGAATATGTTCGCGGTTGAACTCGGAAACTGTCACGCAGAATTGACACGCGCGCAGTTTGGCATCGAGCAAGTCTGCGCGCACCAGCAGATCGGAACCATGCAGCGTGAAGCTGAAACCGATTCCCAGAAGACGCGCGGCGACGAGGGCCATCCAGGATGCGAAATAGCCGTGATGAGCGTGGATGTGCTCGACGCCCAAGGGAGCCAACTCTTCCGCCAGCGCGGCTCCGAGAAGCGTGTGACCCAACGTACGCAGGCGCCGGCCAGGAGAAGACGGGAGCTCTCGGAGAACAGGTTTCAGCAACTCTGAGTAGGCGTCAGAGTGAGTGACCAGACGGCAGACCGCCTGCACCAGCTGGCCGTCCGCAAGCGGTTGAAAAAATCGTGTCTCAGCCCAGAACGCGCGCTCTCTTTCTCCCGTTTCGCCCGGCCGCACTCGCTTGCCGCTACAACAAATCACGCACACGCCGCGCTGGCGTAGTTCGCTGATCTCATCCATGACATAAGGCTCCATCGACGAAGGGAACTGATTGGCAATGTAGGCTACGGTGGTCACGCAGGGGCCTCCTCCGACGAGCACAGCATCCCCGCAACCGCAAACATCAGGCCGATCACGAACTGGTAGGCCATGTCCACGAAAAAGGCGTTGAACAGATAGACACAGAGCAGAATCGGCCAGGCTTTCCGCAGAGCGGCGAGGGGCGGGCTCTCATCAGCAGCTGAGTTTCGACTGAGGCGGAAGAGATTGAAGAACAGAATTCCGTAGAGCAGCAGTCCGGGGACGCCGAACTCAATCAGCAACGAAAGGTAAGTGTTGTGCACGTAGAAGCTGCGCAGATGATAGCCCTGCATGCGGCGGGCGAGTTCCGAGTACATTCCGCCCGCGGTCCAGCCTGTCATTGGGCGTTCCTGGAACATCCGCCATGCTGCGTCGTACACGGCCATGCGTGCTTCCACCGGACCGCGTTCGGCGGTGCGGTCACGAATAGTGTTGGCCAGCGAATTGTCTGTGAATCCGATCGCTAGACCGGCAACCAAACCCGCAACGGCTAGTGCGAAGCACGCGCGACGCAGGCAGGGAACTCCGAGGCGAAACCCAAGGGCGACGGTCGAAACCGCGAACGAGATCCACACCGCGCGGGTCATCGTTGCCAGCACGGCCACCGGCAAGGCCAGCCAGAGCAGCAGCACGGCCTTCCGGTGTTTTTGCGCGAGAACGATCGCAAGAATCCCGAGAATGTTCAGTGACATTCCGTTCGCAACCGCTTGCAGGAATGGACCGCGAGCACGGTCGGCGTGAATGCCAAGGCTCTCGTCGAGAATGAAACGGGGGAAGACCAGGGATTGGGCATCCGCCAGAAAAGCGATGGCAGTGAATACCAAATATGCCAACGCCAAGATGACGAAAATCTCGAAGTGGCTGCGTGCAGAAGCACTGCGAAACACAAGAACGGCCACGTGGAGTAGAACGAAGGGGACAACAAATTTGCTGGCCACCAGGCTCCAGGTCTCGACGTCGAATGGTTCGTGGAGAGCACGGAGCACGGCAAGAACCATCAGGCCCAGCATCGGCAAAGTGAGTCCGGCGACGAACGTGACTTTCTCGTGCAACGCCAGCGATCGCAGCGCCACGAAGAAGACAAGTACGCCGAGGGCGATCCGATCGGCGTGATAGAGATCGAGGTCGGGCGGACGAAACAAAAAAACCGTCATGGCCGCCAGGTAGAGGACAGAGGGGAACGCCAATCCCAGTTGGAGGGGACGGAGCAGCAATCCGCACACGCGCCAACCTGAACGGGCAGGCTCCGGTCCCCACGTGGTTGCTCGGCTGCTCATGGCGAGCCTGTCAGGCGCCCTCTGGTGCAAAAAGCACTCGAACGGTGGCCATCAGGATTCGCAAGTCGAGGGCCAAGGTCCAGTTCTCGATGTAAGTGAGATCGAGATGCATGTTGAGGTCGAATGATGGACTGTTGCGCGCGGTGACCTGCCAGAGGCCGGTCATGCCGGGCTTCATGTCCAGCCGGCGGTAATGGTGAAGTTCGTAGTGGCTGACTTCGTCCACTGGGTGTGGCCGCGGGCCCACGAGGCTCATCTCACCTCGCAGCACGTTCCAGAGTTGTGGGAGTTCGTCGAGGCTGTAGCGACGGATGAACCGGCCGAAACGGGTGATTCTGGGGTCGTCCTTGAGCTTGAAGATCGGACCTTCTCGCTGATTGCGGTCGCTCAGGGCCTCCTTCAACCGGTCGGCGCCGGCAGTCATGGAGCGGAACTTGTAACAGCGGAAGCAGCGGCCTTTGGCGCCGGTGCGATCGGCCGAGTAAAAGACGGGTCCAGACGAGTCCAATCGAATGAGCAATGCCAATGCGGCCATCACAGGGCCGATCAGCACCAATCCCAGCAGCGCGCCGGCAAGATCCAGCATGCGTTTTAGAAGGAGCGTGGCACTTGGCAGCGACTCGTGATGCAGGGCGATTACCGGAATGCCTCCAATGCGCTCGATGCCCGCGTCCGGCCACGGCCCCGCGGGCAGGGTGGGGACCGCCCGGATATCCAAGTGGTTACGGAGAGCGACCTCGGCAGCTTCTCGCGTCCGGGCTGGTTCGTCGGGGACGGCCAGGATCACTTCGTCAATGAATTCGGCGCGGGCCAGCCAGTCCAGGTCTTCGATCCTCCCCAGAACTTGTGGAGACAGGGGAACGCGATCATCTAGGAACCCGACAACCGTTGCCTCATGAAGAGGGTCGTCGCGCAGCGCCCGGGCAATGGCGCAGGCGGCTGGGCCTGCGCCGACGATCAGGACGTTGCGAGACTCGGTTTCGCGGAAGTGTTCGTTCCATCCCCTCCTCCGCACCTGGCGCCACAGGAGGAGGCCGGCGAGGCTGGTCACAAGAGCGGTGAGCGCGGCGAGCGGCTGCATGTCATTCCACGCTGCGACGAGGACCAGGCCCATCGCAAACACCGCCGACCTTGCCAAGACCGGGAACTCATCGGAAGGCGGCGCCCCTATACTCTTGTAGAGTCCTTCACTGAATCCGAAAAGGATCACCAGAACGGCATAGACAGGCATCGCAAGCTGCGGCAGGCTCCAAGCCGGAAACATCAGAGATGGGAGGAGGCAAGTTGCGAGGAGAACAATTAAGTCGGGGATCGCGAGCTGGTAGAGAACAAACCGGTCAGCAGTCTCGTGCCGCGGAATCAGGAATCGCGCCCAGCTCCGGCTGCGCGGGCGCCGTGGCGGAGGAGTCCCGGTGGGAGGCCTCGCGCCCCTGACTTCCGGATCCGGGCGGTTGCAGATTGCCGGCGGAGGCGCGACGAATGGTATGCCGGGAGTTCCCGGGATCATGCGCGCGTATCGCGAATCCCAACTCTCTCTTGCAGCGTTTAGTAGTCCGTGCGACAGCTCAGCCATAAGTTTCATAAGTTGCGATACAGGCCTGGTGGTACCGGGAAACGGCGTTCCGCCAGGACCGTCCCAAGCAGAGGAACTCGTGCACTCCGCAATTGCTCTTGCATCTGCACGGCGACGAGCCGCCGCGTTTTGTTGGCCGCCAGCACCATGACCAGACCATTACAGGTCTGGCTGATTCGGGCGGTGAGCCAGGAAAGGGGATCAAAGCAAAGAATCGAGAAGTCGAACTCCATCGTGACCGCACGCAGACGTGCGAGACTGGGTTCCCAGACCCGCTGAGGGCTCTCCTCGAGCCAGCTCCGCCGAGGCGCAAGCCAGAGGCGCGGCGCGATCTGCCACGATGTGTCGGCACGATTGCCGGCAGGAAACTGCAACTGCGTGTGCAGTGGAGCGGATTGCAGTCCCGCGTCAATCAAACCAACGTCATGGGTGCCAGACTCCGCCAGCACTAATGACACTTCCAGGCATAGCTGCGCCATCTCGGTCTGGGCGTCAATCGCGGCAAAGCCCACGTGCCGCACCGGTGCGGGCACTCTCCGGAAGAAAAGCTGCTGCACCAGGGCCTGGATCTGTTCGTCGTAAATGGAGTCCACGCGGGAGACGGCGGGACTGGCCACGTCCTCTCGAATGCGCGTCACGTGTTGTGGCTCGGCTCCGTTTGTCTTTTCGGCAATCAGTCCAAGGGTGTTCATGGGAGAGCGGCTTTCGGTCCATCGGTACCAAGCAGCACAGGGCCCGTCGCAGGGTGCTCGGACTGAGGGAGCCACGCGAGCACGGGAACTTCCAGGAGGCCGTAAGCCTCATGGGGCGTTCGGATCGTGGGATCGAAGTACTCAGCCGTAAATCCTGCGCCGACACTAGCCGGCACTGCCAGGCCGACAGCAACTGCGAACCAGAACAGCATCGAGTGCATAGGCAGTGCCGGCACCACCGGTGGCTCCACAACCGCCACATTCAGGATGCGGCGCTCATCGAGTGCGTCCCCGATGCGCGCTTCCTCGCGCTTACGCCGGTATAGGAGGTAGTTGTCTTCTTCTGCCTTGGCACTGCGGATCAAGTCTTGTTGGGCCACGGCGTCGGATTGCATCTGCTCCGCCTCTGTCCGCAGCGCCGCAATCTGGACGGACGCCGCGGCTTGCCGGGCCCGCAGACTCTCCTCCTGCACCTGCGTTTTTTCCAGTTCCATGCGCGCCCATTCGTAGTTGGGATCTTTATCGGTGGTTTCGTCCCGCACCGGGCTTACGGCCTCGCCCGCAATCGACTGCCGGGTTTCTTCGATTTGCCGATCCACTTCCTGTACCAAACGATAGGAAGGCTCAAAGCGCGTGAGGAGCTCGGTTCGCCTGAGCCCAAGTTCCAGAAGATGGGTTTTCAACTTCTCAAGAAGTTCAGAATTGTCTGCCCATCGCTTCAGGGTGACCGAACGGGATGGGAACGATTTCAGTTGTGCGCTCAACGCTACCGCCCGGCGTTCCGTCTCGACCCGTTCCTGGTCGAGTTGCCGGTAGCCGGCTTCGGCTTCTCCGAGCTTCTGGATCGCAATGTCGCGTTCCAGCGCCGCCGCCGTCACGCCTCGATCCCTGGTAAAGCGCACCAGTTCGGCCTCCGACTCGTACAGCCTCTTTTCGTATTCCGCCGTTTGCTTTTCGAAGAACGGCAGCTCACCCGAAGGACGCTGCAACTCGATGTGCTTGCGCAGATAGAATCTGGAGAGCACTGACAGCACGTTGGCGGCTTCCTGCGCTCCGGAGGCCTGATAGCGAATCTGAATCAGGTTCGACTTGCGCAACGGCTCCACAGTCAAAGCCCGTGCCAGTGTGCGGACCGCACGTTCCACCTGCTCGGTTCGCCCGGCTACAACCTCTCCAGGCGCCACCAGACCTGCCTGTACGACCACTTGCTTTAGCAGGTCCTCGTCGCGCAGCAGTTCGACCTCGGAATTCAATTCCTCTTCGCTAATGGAGGGACGCGTGAAGTCGGCCAGACTGGCGGGCTGGGCGGAGACCACGGGATCGGAGCGCCCGCGGCGCAGCAGCACCTTCAAATGCGCTTCGTATCGTGGCGAGATGAGCGCATACAGCAGCGTCATCAAGAACACGAGTACGAAAGAGGCAGTTACGAATCTGGATTGCCGGAATAGAATAGCGGCCAGTTCGCGCAAGGTGGGGGAGGGCGTAGGGCGCGAATTTCGGATCTGTCCCGCTTCGGGCATGGCCGTTGCAGCAGGCGATCACCGTCCAGTAAATTGTGAATTCGCCAGAGTCTTGAAAACACCATCGGTGTGACTGCTGCGCCCCCGTTTCTATTCAGAACTGCAATGGATTTAAGTACCAGTTCATCGCACTGGCCGGAACATACTTGCGAAGCTTCGAAACCCGGCTCTGCGGCACGTAAACGAAATCGCCCGGCTGCAGGTGCCAGTCTTCCCGCAGGTCGCGTGAATTCAGCATCTTCTTCACGTCAATCAGGTGAGCCTCGGCCACGTCCAGCGAAACCCGGCGAAACAGGACAACTTGGGAATGCTTCGCTTGCTGCGTGAATCCGCCGGCAATTGCCACAGCTTCGTTAACCGTCAGGTCCCCCCGCAGTTCGTACTTGCCGGGGTGGGCAACCTCTCCCGAAGCCAGAAAGTAGGGCCTGTCAAAATCCTTCAGTGTCACCGTGATTTCCGGTTGGTTGAGGAACCCGCCGTACGCCGTGGTTATCGCCTGCTGCAACTCGACGACCGTCAATCCTTCGGCCAGCACCAGGCCGGCGCCTCGCAGGGCGACGAACCCGTCCGGCTGTATCGTCAAACTCTGGTTGAATTCAGGAGAGAATGTGAAGCTTACGTCCACAGTGTCTGATTTGGAGAGCCGGTAAAGCGGATGACGTTCCCCTCCGAGTGCAGGATCTCCCTTGCCATCCGCTTTGCCGGGTTTGGTGGTCGCCCCACGCGCGATCTGCTGCGCGGAAACGGCCAAGACCAGCTGCAGGGTGAGCAAACCGGCAGCCGCAAACACGACGAAATGTACGAATCTTTTCATCTCCGGATTCCACCACTGCTCGCGCGGTGTAAATTCAGCTCAAGCTCTGAACTGATGGCCTGAAGGTAGCGGTGCGCGCCAAAAGCAGCAAGACTTGGTAAGTAGTGTGTACTGCGGTAGACAGAGCGGAGAAGGGGATAGCAGGCGACCAAACACGACAGTTCAGCCATGGGATGGGCGTCCCCTCTCCGTGCCGGGAGTCCCAGGAGCAAAGCTGCCGCAAAAGTAGTGCACCCACGTATGCCTACCAAAGTAGACAGAGTAGGCATGATTCATCACAAAACTGATGTGACGGAGCCTACATTCGGACGATGCTCTTTGTGGGTATCATGCCCGCGTGAAAATCTCCCGTATCGCAAAAGCGTCCAATGCGCCTCCGCCTCCTGAAACAGCGGAAGTGCGGATTCTAGTCGCAGACTCGGGCCCTATTCAGTCCCAGTTGCTGGCCCGAGCCTTGCGCGCGCGGCGCAACTTTCAGGTGTCGACGGCTGCCTTGGAGGTAGCGGCGCTCCACCAATTCATGCAATCGAACCCTGCGGACGTTGTGCTAATGGCGGGAAACCCAGCGCCCAACTTTGGCCTGATGCGCTGGCTGCACGTATCATATCCGGCAGCAGCAGCCGTGCTGTTGCTCGAGAACTATGACCGGGAACTGGTCGTGAACGCATTTCGCGCCGGCGTGCGTGGTCTGTTTCTCTTCAATCATGCCCCCTTTCGCATGCTCTGCAAGTGCATCAATAGCGTTTCCAGCGGGCAGATCTGGATCAACAGTCAACAATTGCACTTTGTGCTCGAAGCCTTGTCGGAGGTGAGCACTCTGCGGGTGGTCAATTCGAGTGGGAAGCCCCTTCTGACGCCGCGTGAGGAACAGGTGGTCGCACTCGTTGCCGATGGGTTGAGCAATCGCGAGGTTGCATCTGAACTCGGTCTGAGCGAACACACCATCAAGAAATACATGTTGCGGATCTTCGACAAGCTGGGGATTTCAACCCGGGTGGAACTCGTCCTCTATGCGGTTTCTCACGGTGAAAATCGGCAGGCGGAGTGGATGCCGGGCAGCGCCTGAGCGATAAAAGGCGAGGCCCCGGGATACAATTGGGGCGACGCCGCGAGGCAGGGAGATCGCTCATTGACCACGTCAGGGCCAGTGGCACGCCGATGGACGGTGATTGCTTCGGGTCTCCTCCTGTTAGCTCTCGCTTTGGTGGTGATCTACACCAAGCCGACCGCTTTTTTCAGCCCGATCGCGCTGGTGGTGGTGGCAGCCATCGGGTTGGCGGCCCTCCTGCTGCAATTGCAGTTTCGGCGGGATCTTCCGAACGTTCGTTCTCCCCTGTGGCTCAACGTTCTCGGGCTGCTTTGCGCCATGTTGACGCTGGCCGCGGACTTCCTTCGAATGTCTCGGAACATGCTGGAGGCTGTCGCCTTTGCCTCCGTCCTGTGTTTCGGCATCAGCGGGTCGCTGCTTCTGCATGCGCTGCGACGGCAGCGGAGCGCGCCCGAATAAGGCCGACCTCGTTCTCACCACAGAGCCACAGAGAAAGACAAATTCCCTAAACTGGATGTGAAGTGAAGGTTGGTTCCTCGGCAACTCGGAGCCTCCATGGGCATTGTCGGCGACTCCACCCGCTACAATGCAGCTATGCGCGTTACCGTGTTGGGGGCGTCCGGACTGCTCGGTCAAGCCCTGGTTCAGGAACTAAGAACCGAGCAACTGACCGCGCTTTCCTCTTCGGATGCCGATCTTCGCGACGCTGCACGAGTTCACGAGGTCATTCGCTCCTCTTATCCCGACTGGATCATTCTTGCCGCCGCCTACACCGACGTGGATGGCTGCGAGTCCAACCGCGATCGTGCCTTCGCCGTCAATTGCGAGGGCGCGGTCCATGTAGCCCAAGCTGCCCGCGATGTCGGATCGCGGCTGATATTTCTAAGCACCGACTACGTCTTCGATGGAACGAAAACATTGCCCTACCAAGCCGGCGACGTTCGCCACCCGATCAACGTTTATGGCGAAAGCAAGGCGCGGGCCGAAGAGCGGCTGGTTGAGATACTGCCCGAGGTCTGTATCGTCCGGACTTCGTGGTTGTTTGGGCCCGGCGGCAAGTGCTTCCCGGCGACGATCCTGAACCTGGCGAAGAGCCGCACTGAGATTTCGGTCGTGAACGATCAACGCGGCTGCCCGACATTCACGCCTGATCTTGCTTCCGCGCTGGCGCAACTTTGCCGCAAGTCCGCTCGTGGGATCGTGCACGCAACGAATTCCGGTAACTGCACTTGGCACGAATTTGCAACCGAAATCGTGCGTGCGTCCGCACTGGCGATAGCGGTCAAGCCGGTTAAAACGGCCGAATTCCCGCGTCCGGCGCGGCGGCCCGCCTTCTCCGTTCTGTCAGCAGACAGCCTGCATGCTTACCACGTTCGCATGGCGGAATGGCGCGATGCGTTGCGACGCTACCTTGCGATCACCTCTGCGGCTCCCAGTTCCATCGTGTGATAGGACCCGGTCCGTTGCACCCGGCTCTCGTGAGGAAACGCCTTGAGCCTCGGAGCAAAGCTTACTCGTATCGCAAGGCGCTGATGGGATCGGATCGCATAGCACGGCGAGCGGGAATCAATGCCGCCAGCAGTGCGACAAAAAGGATTCCAAGCGTGAATGCCGCCAGGATTGACCAGCTAAGGCCGTTCAACCCGAAAAGCCGGCTTGCGGCCAGCAAATTTAGCCCATAGGCCACAGGCAATCCTAGAGCGAGCCCCAAGCCTGCCAGCTTCAGCGCTTCACCAAGAATCTGCCGGAACAGATCCGCAGAAGTAGCGCCCAGGGCAATGCGGACGCCAAACTCGTGCGCTCGCCGCACCACCCTGTGCGAGAGCATCCCGTATACACCGATGGTTGAGAGAGCGAGCGCAACAGCGCCGAAAACAAGCATGAGCCATCCAATAATGCGGATCGGAGCGAGCGAATCTGAGATCTCCGAGGTGAGTGGGCGCATTTCGTTGAGGGCGATTTCGGGATCGAGTTGCTGCAGTAGCCGCCGGATCGCGATGGCGACGCCCTCTGGGCGGTTCCCAACACGTGCCACAAGCACCAGGGAGTTCCGCGGTGCCTGCAAATACGGCAAATAGATCGTTGGACGGGCCTGCGGATCATACCAATTCAGCTTGACGTCCGAGACTACGCCGACAACCGTCACAAATTTGCCGCTCTCTCCACCCAGTTTGAGTGTTTCACCCAGGGGAGTGGAATTCGGCCAATTGCGTGCCGCCATGCTTTGGCTGACTATGGCGACCCGTGCCGAGTCGCGCCCATCGCTCTCCGAAAACGCTCTGCCCTGCAACAGAGAAATACGAAGAGTGGAAAAGAAGTTTGAGCTCACGACTTGTAAATCGGCTGACGGCGCTTCGCCGCTACGCAGTGAATTGCGCCCGGTGACGTCAAACGTCACACCCTCGCTGTCCACATTGCTGGCTGGAGTATTCGCCGCAAGTGCCACTGAATCGACTTGCGCCAGCGACCGGGTCTGTAGCAAGGCTCTTTCATAAAAGGATGCAATCTTTACTTCGTCACGATACGTCTGTTTTGGCAGCCTGATCTCCAGGGTCAACAGATTGCTAGGGTCAAAGCCCCGGTAGAGCTCGGCAAGCGCAAAGAAGCTTCGAATCGTGGACGCGGCACCGGCCAGCAATACAACTGCGAGCACAATCTGCGTAATCACTAATATGTTCAGCACGCGACTTTTGGCGCGGCTACCGGTCGAACTCCTGCCGCTCTCTTTGAGCGCCGCACTCACATCCATGCGCGACGCGCGAAACGTGTCCATCAGCCCCAGGGCCACGGCCAGTCCCAGAGCTAACGCGGTCGCGAAGATAAGAACACGCACGTCGAGGCGGATGTCGCTCCAGCCCGCTATCCACTTCGTCATACCGGCAGGCATGCTGTTGCGGATGCTGGATATGCTGACGAATGACACACTCAGGGCAAGGGAGACTGCCAGCAGCGCCAGCAGCATAGTTTCGCCGGCAAAGAGCCGCGCCAATCGGAACCGGCCGGCTCCAAGAGCGCTGCGGACCGCGATCTCGCCCCGCCGGCCCACGGTCTGGGCGAGCAGCAAGTTAAGGAGATTTGCGCAGGCCAGCAGCAAGACGAATCCAGCTGCCGCCTGGAGCAGGAGAAACATCGGAGCAGTGTAGGTGTACTGTTCTTCACGAAGCGGCAAGATGGTTGCGCTGCGATGAAGATTGGTGGTTGGATATTGCTGCTGCAACTGTTTGCTGAATGTCTGTAGTTCAGCTTCCGCTTGTCGCTTCGAAACGCCGTAGTTGAGAGTCGCAAGCAGGAAAAGGTTGCGAGACAAGCGGTCTGCTCGATCAGTCGACGTGAACGTCAGTGGCACCCAGATTTCCGCGCCTAGTGGGTAGTGGAACCCAGCCGGCATCACGCCCACGATGGTAGTGTTGCGACCGTTCAACCTCACCGTCCTGCCGACTACGGACGGGTCTGACGCAAAGCGTTCACGCCATGCATTGTGGCCAATGACGGCGACGGCGTTGCGTCCCTCTTGGGCTTCGTCGGCGGAGAGATTACGTCCGAGAAGCGGTTGCACACCAATCATTTCAAACAGATTGGGAGTTACGAGGTAGCCTTCGATTGCCCCCGTACCGAAATCATTGTCCAGGTTGAAGGTGCCGAAGCGAAACGCCGCGACATCACTGAAGGCCCGGCTCTGAGTGCGAATGTCAAGATAGTCAGCCGGGGCGCAGCGATCGTCGCCGGGGCGATTGGTATCAGCCTCGCGAAGCAACATCAAGCGATCGAGGCTTGGAAACGGATAGGGCCGGAGAAGTAGGGCGTTTACGGTGCTGAAGATGGCCGTGTTTGCCCCAATACCTATGGCAAGTGTCAGCAAAGCGGTCAGGGTGAAACCCGGGTTGCGGACCAATCGTCTCGCGCTATAACGCAGATCCTGGAGAAGCATGCCAGACCGCCTCGAGGTCAATTCAATTGGCCATGCGCAAGAACACACGACGCGCTTTGAACCTCGATCACGCAGCAATTCTGCCGCCGCTCTTTGTGACTCCTAAGTCCAAGAGGATCAAGAAGAAAGTGCGCTTTCTGTTGGTCCCCAAGCCCAGAAAGTGTCCAGAACCGGAATCCCGTGTTCAATCCCGAACAGTAATTTGTACCGATAACACTCAGCAGTTCCTGTGTAACGGCAATTCGGAAAACTGTCCCACCTCATCGCCCAGCGCTGTCCAATCCCGCACGCCCTGATTTATGCTTGCCTCTCTTCGAGGATCAAACGTGACCAAGCGACTCCTGTGGATTCTCCTTATCTCGCTCTGTGTTTTGCTCTTTTCGTTCGCACTTTCCGCCCAACAATACGACCCGGCGATGTACCAGGAACTGCACTGGTGCATGATCGGCCCGTTCCGCGGCGGTCGCACCGTCGCCATTTCCGGCGTCCCCAGCCAGCCCAGCGTCTTCTATATGGCTCCTAACAATGGCGGCGTCTGGAAGACGACCGACTACGGACGCACCTGGAACCCGATCTTCGACGACCAGCCGACCGGCTCGATCGGATCTCTGGCGATCGCTCCTTCAAATTCCGACATCATTTACGTCGGCAGCGGGGAAGGGCTGCGCCGGCCTGACCTTTCCGTCGGTGACGGAATCTACAAATCCACCGACGCGGGGCGCACCTGGCAGCATCTCGGGTTGCGAGACGCTCAACAGATCGCATCCATCATCGTCGATCCCAAAGATCCCAATCGTCTGTTCGTTGCGGCCCAGGGACATCCGTACGGCCCAAATGCTGAGCGTGGCGTCTTCCGTTCGGTTGACGGCGGTCAAACCTGGCAGAAGGTTCTCTACAAAGACGAAAACGTCGGAGCCATGGACCTGGTTTTCGATCCCCGTAACTCGCAGGTAGTCTTTGTCAGCATGTGGGCGTCGCGTCGTCCGCCATGGACCACCGGCGGCGGGTACAGCGGTCCGGGCAGTGGCCTCTTTAAATCAACCGATGGCGGAAACACCTGGCGGCAACTCACCAAAGGATTGCCCGGTGCAGCTGAAGGTATCAGCCGTATCGGCCCCGCGGTTTCTCCCAGCGACCCCGACCGCATGTATGCCTGGGTGAACGCCAAGAAGGGCAGCGGTATCTACCGTTCTGATGATGCTGGCGAAAGCTGGCAGCTCATGAACACCGAAGAGCGTGTCTGGGGACGAGGTGACGACTTCGGCTGCGTGCGCGTCGATCCGAAGAACAAAGATGTGATCTACGTCGCCAACACTTCAACCTACAGGTCAACCGATGCCGGTAAGAATTTCACCGCGATCAAAGGCGCACCCGGCGGCGACGACTACCACACCATCTGGATCAATCCCGATAATCCCGAAATCATTGCGCTCGCCGTGGACCAGGGCGCAACCATCAGCGTCAATGGCGGCCAGACCTGGAGTTCCTGGTACAACCAGCCGACGGCGCAGTTCTATCACGTCATCACCGACAACCAGTTTCCCTACTGGGTCTATGGCGGTCAGCAGGAGAGTGGTTCCATCGGTACTGCCAGCCGCAGCGACTTCGGCGAGATTACTTTCCGCGACTGGACCACTGTCGGCGTCGAGGAGTACGGCTACGTTGCTCCAGACCCGCTGCATCCCAATTTGATCTATGGCGGTAAAGTCACGGTGTTTGACCGCACAACCGGCCAGACCCGCGATGTGTCGCCGGTCGTGTTGCGCACCGGTCAGTACCGTTTCAATCGCACGGCACCGCTGCTGTTCTCCCCGGTCGATCCGCGTGTCCTCTATCTCGGATCGAATGTACTGTTCTCCACCCGCGACGGCGGCAACAGCTGGCAAATTATCAGTCCCGACTTGACGCGCGAAGATCCCGGTTCGCCGCCGAGCCTCGGGCAGTTTGTGGACGCCGATCCTGCCAAAGGCAAGCATCGCGGAGTGATTTATTCGATTGCGCCGTCTCCCAAGGATGTGAACCTGATCTGGGCCGGCACCGATGACGGCCTGATCCACGTGACCCGCGACGGCGGTAAAAGCTGGGAGAACGTAACCCCCTCCGACCTGACTCCCTGGAGCAAGCTGGCGCAGATGGATGCCTCGCACTTCGACACCGCGACGGCCTATGCCGCCGTGAACCGCTTCCGTCTCGACGACCTGCACCCCTATATCTACCGCACCCGCGACAGTGGGGCGACCTGGCAGAAAATCGTCAACGGCCTGCCGGACGAGCCGGTCAACACCGTGCGCGAAGATCCCGAACGCAAAGGGCTGCTTTTCGCCGGGACCGAGCGGTCCGTGTACGTTTCATTCGATGACGGGGATCATTGGCAATCGCTAAAGCTCAACCTGCCGCCCACTTCGATTCGCGACCTGGTGGTTCACAACGACGACATCGTCGTCGGCACGCATGGGCGTTCTTTCTGGATTCTTGACAACATCACGCCGCTGCGGCAGTTAAGCGCGCAAGTGGCCAATTCTCAGTCCTATCTTTTCGTTCCGCAGCTGACCTATCGCGTCCGCCGCAACAACAACACTGATACGCCACTGCCGCCGGAAGAGCCAGCGGGACAGAACCCGCCCGATGGGGTAATAGTTGATTACTGGATAGAGTCCCATTCTGCCCATGTTTCCCTCTCGATTGAGGACGCTTCAGGCAAAACTGTTCGCATGTTTTCTAACGCTGATAAACCCGACCCCGCCAACGACAAAGAGCTCAACGTTCCGACTTATTGGGTCCGACCCGCTCGTGCGGTTTCCGCGGCTGCCGGCGCACACCGTTTCATCTGGGATTTGCACTACCCCGAACCGGATGTGCTCGAACACGAATACCCCATCTCGGCCATCAACCACGACACTCCGCGCTATCCGCTAGGAGCGGCAGTACTACCCGGCAAGTATCGAGTTGTTCTGAGGACTGAGAACGGAATCTCCACCCAGGCTCTGGAAATCCGCATGGACCCGCGCCTGAAGACTTCGCCCGAAGATTTGCGCCGTCAGTTTGAGTTAGATCGCAAAATCGCCGAAGCCCTCCACCGCGACGACGAAGCCGTGCAGCAGGTGCGCAGCCTGCGCTCGCAGTTGAAGTCGCTCACAGACCGCAAGCCCTACGCGGAGGTCGCCAAGACAATCGCCACTCTCGAAGCCAAGGCGGCAATCCTTGAAGGCAGTGCAGGCGGCTACGGCACGACCTTTCTGAGCACCCCCGAGGGACGCAGCCTCGCCCGCCTGAACACCGGATTGAGCCAGGTTCTAATCGCCCTCGACAGCGCCGACGCCGCCCCCACCACGCAGCAGTCCGCCATGTTCGCGGAATTGGAGAAGGCGCTCGGCGAGCAACTCTCCAGTTGGGAGCAGATGATGACGAAAGAGGTAGCGGACTTAAATGCGCAGCTGAAGCAAGGAGGCTTGTCGCCGATCGATCTCACGAAGCCGCGAGGAGACTCGGCTCTCTCCACGCAGACCACGTCGCAGGACCGCGATCGGGATCTGGAGTGACGGCACCCCATTTATGGGTTGTCATCCCGAGCGAAGCGAGGGATATGCAGTTCGCTGCGAGCGGAATAACTGCTGATTCCCGCCTTCGCCCCGCGCAATGACGGAACAAACTCCTACAACGGAAACTCCCTTCTCGCAAACTCCATCGCCGCCTCCCGCGACGCCAGCCGTCCCTCCAGTTGCGCATCCTCGACCGCTCCGAGAATCTCTTTGAACCGCGGCCCTGGCTCATATCCGGCTTCGATTAAGTCCTGCCCCGTGATGAGCGGCTGTGGACGAATCGCTTCCGGCGGGATGGCCCGCAACTTGTCGCGAGCATACTCGTACGACTCCACGATGCCATTGCTCGAGAGGCAATCCATCCGGTGCAACTCCAAGTGTTCTTCGAAGGCCGGCAAGCGCAGAAACTTCTTCAGCGTGGATTCCTTCATCCGCTGCACATCGGCGAAGCGCATGTGATTGTCCACCAAAGCGAGAATCTGCTCCGTGTCGTCGTTTGAGAAGCGCAGGCGGCGGCACATTTCGGCCGTCATCTTGACTCCGACTTCCACATGCCCATCGAAGCGAATCCGATCCGGAGCCACGCGAAACGTTGGCGGCTTGCCGACGTCGTGAAGGAGCGCGCCCCAGGCCAGCGTCTGCGAGGATCCCGGAGGCAGCTTTTCCAGCAGAAGCATGGTGTGAATAAAGACGTCGCCCTCAGGATGAAACTGCGGAGGCTGCTCAACGCCTTTCATCGCAGAGATCTCCGGCAGGACTTCCTTGAGCAGGCCGGTCTCATCCAGCAATTCGAAGGCCCGCCGCGCGTGTCCCTCGGTGAGCATCTTGGTGAGTTCTTCACGGACTCGCTCGCGGGACACCTCGTCAATCTGCGGTGCCAACTGTTGGATGGCGGCGAACGTCGTCGGATCGATCCCGTATCCGAAGCGCGCCGCAAAACGCACTGCCCGCAGCATACGCAGCTTGTCTTCGCGGAAGCGGTACGCGGGTTCGCCGATGGTTCGGATTAAACCGGCCTTCAAGTCTTCGCGGCCACCGACAAAATCCAGCACTTCACTGGTGATGGGATCCAGTAGCAATCCGTTGATCGTGAAATCGCGGCGGCGAACGTCCTCCCGCGGATCTCTGCTGAACCGGACTTCATCCGGATGACGGCCATCGGAGTACCCAATATCCGACCGGAAGGTCGCCACCTCAACGACTGGGACGGTTTCATCTGGTCCCGCCGCGGTTGTGCCGTCGTCGTTCTTCGGGAGCGGGATCAGGACGACTCCGAATTGCGCGCCCACGGCAAAGGTCTGCGGGAAGATTTCCATCACCTGCTGGGGAGTGGCGTCGGTCGCAACATCGTAGTCGGCGGGCTCATGCCCGAGGAGCAGATCGCGTACACATCCGCCCACAAGGTAGGCCTGGTAGTCTCGCTCGCGCAGGGTGCGGACGATGTCGGTGGCGTGTTGTTTGGCGTTGAGCATTAACAAGATGGGCATTAACGCGTGACTGCCAAGCTGTCGCGAGATGCCCAGAATTCTCGGTAACAGCTCGCCAAGAGACTCGATACGCCGTCTGAATCGACAACCTCAGGCAATGCCGAGCTCTGCTCCACTTCTTTACATTCAGCAAACAATTGATTGGCCATTTGCAAAACCTGGTCCATGGAGAATTCCCCAGTTCTAACTCGAATAAGGAACTCACGCTCCGGTCGCGGGAAAGTGAGGCTGCCCGTGGAGACTAATTCCTCGCATTCATACAGTAGCCGGAGCGTGTGCATGGCGGCTTTGACGTCGTAGCCGTATTTGAGTTCGATTTCCAGCCGTGTGCCTTTCTTGCCGCGCCCTTTAGCTCCCGTCATTCGCTGCAGTTGATCGTCAGCAAATCCAAGGAATTGCTTCACGCAGGATCGCGCGAGAAAAACATTCTTCCTGGCGACGACCTTACTCCATGCCGGGCTGTCAATTTCATCATTGGCAAACAAAAAATGAAGCGCTGTGGGGTTGCCTTTGCAAGCGAGGCCAGCCCATTTGCGAAGTGAATATAGCGTCACATCCACATCGTGGGGTCCGTTTCGTCGGTCATCGCCAGCGGTAGACCAGACATAGTGGGGAAGGTCCTTCAGCCCAAGAATCAGCTCGGGCGGTTCAATGTAAATTCCGTAGATGTCGAGGTCGTCTGTTCCGTGGACTTTCGCTCCGTGAAGTTCGGACCCACCCACAAAGAGGTGAATCAATCGCTCAGGGTATGGGAAGCTCGATGACGCGACGTGCTGGAGTAGTGCGGCCATGCAATCCCCAAAGACAAAGTGCGAATCGTCTAAACTACAGGCTAAGCTCGGAGCTCGAAGCTCGTAGCCCGGAGCTCATTATGCCTGACGTCACCATCCTGGGTATCGAAAGCTCGTGTGACGAGACGGGTGCGGCTGTGGTGCGCTCGGGCCAGCAGATTCTATCGAATGTGGTTGCTTCGCAGATCGCGACTCATCAGCCCTACGGCGGAGTGGTCCCGGAGCTGGCCTCGCGCGAACACTTGCGAGCGATTATCCCCGTCGTGCGGCAAGCGTTGGCCGAGGCCCGACTGACATATGAGTCTGTGGATGCGATCGCGGTCACGCAGGGTCCCGGCCTCGCCGGATCGCTCTTGGTCGGCATCAGCTTTGCCAAGGCGCTAGCCTTCGCGTTGGAAAAGCCGCTGATTGCGGTCAACCATCTCGAAGGGCACATCCACGCCGTGCTGCTGGAGCAGCGGCAGACTGGCAACGGCGAACTCCAGTTTCCCGTGCTCGCGCTGGTCGTTTCTGGGGGACACACGCACCTCTACCTGGCACACTCGGAGGAGAATCTCTGGACCTACGACAACATCGGCCACACCCGCGACGACGCCGCCGGAGAGGCTTTCGACAAAGTTGCCAAGCTGCTGGGCCTTGGCTATCCGGGCGGACCGATCATTGACCAGTTGGCTCCGCACGGCAACCCGGAGGCCGTCAAGTTCCAGACCTCGCAGCTCAAGCATCGGGACCGCAACCGGCCCCAGGCCGATGATCAGCCCCGCTTCGATTTCTCCTACAGCGGGATCAAGACGGCGGTGTTGCGATATGTCGAAACTCACAACCTGGGGGCTGCGATTGAGGAACGCCGTCGTGCGTTTTCTGAAACTAAAGGGCCGAAGCTCGAAGACTATCTTCGCTTTTGCGATCGGCAGACGCTCGACCTGGTCGCTTCTTTCCAGCGCTCAATGGTCGAAGATCTGGTTGCGAAGACACTGGCTGCAGCCCGCGAGTATGACGTGCAGACGCTTTTCGTCAGCGGCGGTGTGGCGGCTAATCGGGAGCTGCGGGAAAATTTCGCTCGTGAAGCCGAGATGCAAGGACTCCCCGTGTTTTTCCCCTCACGGTCACTTTCGACTGACAATGCGGCCATGATCGCTGCCGCGGCCTTCCCAAAGTTTCTAGCGAAGCAATTTGTCCCTGTGGACTTTTCAGCGGAGGCAGGCATGGCCCTCCGGTAGCCATGGCTTCGAGGAGTCTATGTTCGACGGATACATGGAACACAGGACCCTCGTTTCGATTCCGCTCCCTTCCCAGCTACAATGGTCGCCGTGAAGCCAACCATCTTTGTGGTGGAAGACGATCCCGATATCTCCCGTCTGGTGCGCCATCACCTGGAGGGCGCGGGCTTTAATGCGCGGCTCTATGCAACTGGAAACCTGGTGGTGGTGGACGCGGAACGCCAGCGCCCGGCGCTATTTCTGCTCGACATCATGGTGCCCGGAAAGGACGGCCTGGAGTTATGCCGGCAGATCCGGCAATCGATCTCGCTGGCGCCGGTGCCGGTGATTTTTCTGACTGCCAAGGGTGGTGAGGCAGACCGCGTGCTTGGACTCGAATTAGGCGCCGACGACTACATTCCCAAGCCTTTTAGTCCACGTGAACTGGTGGCGCGGGTCAAAGCTGTGCTGCGACGATTCGAGCGGCCACTCCCGCCCCTACCCACCAAGATCGACGAAATCCAGATTGACCCAGCGGCCATGACCCTCAATGTGCGGGGCAAACTCGTCCCCACCACCGCTACCGAATTTCGACTGCTCGATTACTTCATGCGGCATGCGGGACGGGTATTTACGCGCGACCAACTACTGGACTCGGTGTGGCGAGACACAGCTTATGTCACTCCCCGCTCGGTGGATGTGTACGTACGCCGCATCCGCGAAAAGATTGAGCCGGATCCGGAGAACCCGCGCTACTTGAAGACGGTCCGCGGCGCCGGCTACCGCTTCGAGGTTCCCCGTTGAGAAGTCGCATCTTCCTCAAGTTGATGCTGGTCTTCCTGCTGGTCATTGGAGTGACCGCAATCACGCTGCAAATCACCGTGCGCAAGTTTTGGGAACAGACTCTGCGTGAGCAAATCGAGCGCAACCTCAAGCAGAAGACGCTGATGTTTGCCCACCGCGTGGAGAGCGACCGCCAGCTTGCCCTGGTGGATATTACCGCTCAGGAAGGGCAGGCGGCGGGCGCTCGAGCCACCGTCATCGACGCCACCGGCAGAGTGCTGGCCGATTCCGAAGCCGATCCGCACTCAATGGAGAACCATGCGCAGCGCCCGGAGTTCGTGGCCGCACTCGGTGGTCATCTCGGCATGGATCAGCGCAGCAGCCATACGCTTGGTATCCCGTTTCTCTATGTTGCAGTTCCGGTTTCGGGGGGCGCGGTGCGGCTCGCTTATCCGCTGTCGGAGATCGCGATCACCGGTCAGCAGCTGGGTAAAGCATTGTGGTGGGGATCGTTGACCGCGTTTCTCGTCGCCATGGTCGTGGCTGGTGTCGCTTCCCAGTACGTCGCCCATCGACTGGGCCGCATCGTCGCCTTTGCCGAGCGGGTAGCGGCGGGCGATCTCACCGCCAGAATCGCCTCCACGTCGCGCGATGAGATCGGTCAAGTGGCTGCCGCGCTCGATAAAACGGCACGCCGCGTGGAAGAGAGTTTTGATCGGGTGCAGACCGGCCAGCGCGAGCTGGAGACTTTGCTTAACAGCATGCAGGACGCGGTTATCGCGGTGGACGCTGATGCCCGGGTGCAGTGGGCCAATCGCAGCATGGATCGCCTCCTGCCCTATGCGCCGCGCCTTAACGCGCCAGTGGTGGATAGCGTCCGCGACCCCGATTTTCTCGCCGCGATCAAGCAAGCGGCGCGCGATCAGGTGGTTACTTCCACACGCTCCAACACGATCGCTCCCGGACGCACCTTCGATGTGACCGCCGCTCCCATGCCCGGTGGCGGAGCAGTCGCCGTGTTGCGCGATCTCACAGAAGGCGAGCGCATGGAAAAGACGCGCCGCGATTTCATCGCCAACGTTTCCCACGAACTGCGCACCCCCCTGACCTCCATCCAGGGCTATGCCGAGACGCTGCTAGACAGTTCCGCCGAAAATAATCATGTGCGCGAGTTTCTCGAAATCATCCGCAAGAATGCCGCCCGCATGTCACGCCTGACGGAGGATTTGCTCACGCTTGCGCGCGTGGAGTCGGGCGAGCAACGCTTCGACATTCAGGAGGTCACCCCCGACGAGCTCCTGCAGGATGCATTCGAGAGCTTCCGCGAAGTGGCGCGGAATCACGGAGTCGAGTTAATGAAGGAGAATGCCAGCCTTTCCCGCAACGTCGATGCCGACCGGGAAGCCATCCATCAGGTGTTTTCCAACTTGATCGAGAATGCCCTGAAGTACGCTGCCGTTGGCAAGAGGGTCGTCCTGGGAGCGCGCGCGAGCGATCATGGTGTCGAGTTCTACGTCCGGGACTTCGGGCCTGGGATCAGTTCCGAACATTTGCCCAGGTTGTTCGAGCGCTTCTACCGCGTGGATAAGGCCCGCTCCCGGGAATCGGGCGGCACGGGGCTCGGACTGGCCATTGCCAAACATATTGTCCTGGCCCACGGCGGAGCGATTCGCGCCGAGAGCGAGCTTAACCACGGCTCCACATTTCTCTTCGTGCTGCCAGGTTCCCCGGAGACCCCCGTCCAGCCCTAACTAATTCTCCCGGCAAGAACGCGAATTTCACAGTTTCTTAACCCGTGGAGCGCGGAAACGCTTTATGCTTTACTTGAAGTTGTGTGCCGGTTCTGCATCGCCGGAGCGGATTCAAGCATCTCACAACACGGATCGCGGCTATGAGTACTGCCCTGAAAGCGCCCGCTCCCGAGCCAGCCTGCTCTCGCCTGATCCGGCGAACGGTGGAGGCCTGCGAAGTAGCTCGCGAAGCGGCCGCCATCGCCGCTGAGGGCGTCGCCACTGGTTCCCTGTCCCGCCTCAACCACATCCGGCAATGTGAGAAAGATCTGGACGCCATTGATCTGGAGATCGACTCGGGCGTCACTTCCGCCATCGCGCAGGTTTCCGAACACGAAGCTCGCCAGTTGCTCGCCTGTATGAAGGTCATGATCGGACTGGAGAGGATCGGCGACCTGCTCTTGAGTTTTGCCAGCAGCGCACAGGCCGTCGGCAGTCGCCTCGACTCACAAGACGCCCGCGATCTCACCCAGATGGCGACTCTGCTCGAGAAAATGCTGGCGGACGTAGGGAAGTCGTTTTCCGAGCGCGACGTCAAGAAGGCGATCGAAGTGCTGCGCGCGGACGCCGAAATGGATCGTTTGCGCAACCTGATCTTCATGCGTCATATAGAGAACCCGGAGAACGTTGTGCGGCAGGCCAGCCTGCAAGTGATCTTCATGACGCAATCGCTCGAGCGCGCCGGCGACCACGCCAAGAACCTCGCCGAAGAAGTCTGCCACTTCGTGAGTGGGCGCAGCGTTCGCCACGTTCTCATGGCCTACGACAAGCCCTTCGAGCAGATGTTCATCGAGTGGTTGCGCCACAAGGACGGGAAGGCGCAATAGCCCGATTGCCGCCTGTAGCAACGAAACTTGCTATGCTGGAACGGCATGCCGCACGTTCCGTCCGCGCTCCCGCCTGAGACACAAACCCTCGCCGGCACCGTCATTTTTCTCGCCAGCTACGTTGTGTTTGCCCTGGGAAAATTCCCGGGCCTAAAGATCGACCGCACTGGCGCCGCCATTATCGGGGCGATCGCCATGGTGGTGTTCAGGGTTGTCCGGGGGGATGAAGCGCTCCGCGCCGTGGATTTCAGTACCATCGTGCTGCTGTTTGCCATGATGCTGGTGGTCGGCGGCCTGAAGCTCTCCGGATTTTTCGAGTGGAATGCCGAACTCGTTTTGCGGCATCTGACGCCGGGTATGCTGCTGCCGGCCGTCATCCTGACCTGTGGCGTGCTTTCCGCTTTTTTCGTGAACGATATCGTGTGCCTGGTGATGGTGCCGTTCGTCTTGACGCTGACTCAGAAACTCCGCCTGCCTCCGCTGCCATTTCTGCTGGCGGTCGCAACCTCGTCGAACATCGGAAGTGTGGCCACCATTACCGGCAATCCACAGAACATCTTGATCGGATCTTTTTCTGGAATCGGATATCGGGGGTTTCTGTTGCATCTGGGCCCAGTCGCAGTTGTGGGGCTCGCGCTCGACTGGCTGGTGCTCCACGCGATGTTTTCCCGCCAGCTGCGTCATACCGAGGTTCAAGCCGGCCCAATCCCGCTGCCAGCGCTGGATCTGTCTCACCTGCTCAAGCCGGTAGTCGTCGCAAGCGGCGTGGTGATTGCGTTCCTGGCCGGCGTTCCTCCGGTGTTGGCCGCTTCGGCCGGCGCCGCCGTTCTGCTCATCAGCCGCAGCCGCGATCCCCGCAAGCTCTACGCCGAGATCGATTGGGGACTGCTGGTGTTCTTCGTGGGTTTGTTCATCATCGTCGGGGGAGCCGAAAACGTGGGCTTGGTCGACCGCCTGCTGCAATTCACCCAGCGCTGGAACCTGCACCGGCCAGCCGTATTCACGGTTGTCACAGCGCTGTTCAGCAATCTGGTCAGCAATGTTCCAGCCGTCATGCTGCTGAAATCGTTGGTGAAGAATTTCGCGGACTCGCACAAAGCCTGGCTCGTGTTGGCGATGGCGTCCACGCTGGCGGGGAATTTGACCATCACCGGATCGGTGGCCAACATCATCGTGGTCGAGACGGCAAAACCCGATGTCCAGATCAGCTTCTGGGCTTATTTTCGCGTCGGAATGCCCATCACACTCGCCACCATCCTCTTCGGAGCTCTCTGGCTGGCGTATGCAACCTGAGAATTTGTGCCCGAACGTCGCTTGACACTGACGGGGCCGGAGGCGAGACTCGGTAAAACTCCCTTTCGTGTCGCTCGTCGCTTGCAGCACGGATGACCCATGTTCGGATCCGCTCAACCCGAGACGCCATTGCCGCCGCGCAAGGAACCGACCGCCGAGAGGGACTCGGGTCCCCTGATCCCCGCCAATGGCGACCGCGTGCTCGAAGGCGATGAACTGGACGCTGCCTTGCAGCTATTGGTGGAGCGCGCCCAGTACATCACCGGAGCGACCGGGGCAACACTTGCCCTGGCCCACGGTGATGAGATGGTCTGCCACGCCAGCGTGGGTTCTTCTGGCCCGGCAGTGGGAGCGCGCCTGCAAGTCCGTTCCGGACTCAGCGGCGAAAGCATATCCCGCAAGCAGTTGTTGCGCTGCGACAACGCCGAGAACGATCCCCGCGTGAATCTGGAGACCTGCCGCCAGCTTGGTATCGCTTCCATCGTTGTCATGCCCCTGCTGACACGCAATGGCGAGGTGCGAGGTCTTTTCGAGCTCTTCTCCGACCACGCCTACGCCTTCGAAGAACGGGATCTTATTGCTCTCGAGCGCATGGCCGGGCTGACCCTCACTGCACTGGATTTAGCCGAAGAACGCCGCGGGCCAGTGGTTGCCCCGACTGGTGAATCGGTGCCGGTCGAGGCAAACTTGAGCAGCACGGAACCGGTTGAAGCGCCGCCTTCTAGCCCGGAAGCTACGGCTCCCCTGAGGGCAATCGCCAATCCGGCTCTCGTCCCCGAACAGCCCCCCGCTGTGGCAGCGGAAGTGCCTTCGATCATAGGAGTATCCATCCCGCCTCAGCCCGCCCCCGTGCCTGAGGCAATGCGCCGCGTGCAGAAATGCAGCGCTTGCGGATTCCCAGTTTCCGAGGGAAGAACCCTGTGCGTGGACTGCGAGCGAAAGAGCTACCACCAGCCGGAATCGGCCGAAGCCGTACCTGCGGAATTTGTCCCAGCATTTCTGGCTTCGCCTCCGCCGCCGGACGAGTCCTGGCTGGCCAACCACGTGAATCTGCTCGCCGTTCTGGTTCTGATCCTGTCGATTGTCGTCGCGGTGGTGGTGTTTCGCTAGGTGCTCCCTGTCGTCGAAAGTGCCTGTTTTCCTTGACAAATCCATAACTTAGCCCTACATTTCGCTTAATTGCTTGTCGCTACTCCACAGGTGCCAGAATGAAAAATGTGTATGAGGTTTTGCGGCAAAAAGAGCTTGAGCTCACTAGATTGGAAAAGGAAGTGGAAGCCCTGCGCATCGCCGCGCCTTTGCTCTCGGAAGAGATGAAGGAGTCGGTGTCGGAACCGCCCAAGCCGACCCTGGCTGCGGCCGTGCCTCAACAGCCCATTCGCATCCCATCACCCGCCGTGACCGCCGCTGCCAACCCTCCCGCACGCGCCGCCGGCTGGGAGGATGCGGCCAAACGCTGGCCGTAAGAGGAAGTTCGGTTCGCTGAAGCCCGAAGCTCAGGCGGGAAGCCTGGGCTTTTTTGTTTTCCGACGTGCCACCAAAGCGCGCTCTCCGTGGCAGGCAGACTATGTCGCCGCGACCGGCTTTTCGTTTCCGTCGGTTCTCAAATACCTCAGCATCATGCTGGTTAGTTCCTGCACCAGTTGATGGTCGTCTTTGGGCAAGAGTGGTGCCCACACGTCGGTGATTACTTCCATCAGGATGAGTTCGCGCAGGGAGAAGGCGAGCACCGCCAGGCTGAAGGAAACCGCGGCCTCTGGATCGGGATGATGGATGTCCTTCCGATAGTGGAGCAGGAACTGGACTACCCGCCGGAAAGTTCTGGTTTCGATTTCATCCACCTCCCGACGGAAGGCAGCGCTGGGATGAGTACGGAAGAACTGGGTGATCGAGCTTAACAGCCGGTTGTATCTGCGGTAGCTCACGAGACTGTCGCGAACGATCTGCTCCACGAAAAACTTCAGCGTGCACTGCTTCGCCAATTCCGGTGTCAGGAACGTTGCCGTGCGTACGTCGATCCCCTGCACGGTCGCGAGCACAACTTTTCTCAGCAGGGCGTCCTTATCAGGGAAGCGGCGGTAAACCGAACCCGGCGACAGTCCGGCCCGGGCCGCGATGCGCGGGATCGTGGCGCCCTCCAACCCTTTCTCCTGCAGGACTTCGGTCGCCGCCTTCAGCAGTTTCTGCAGCGACTCCCGGCTGCGGGATTGCTGGGGCGCCAGGCTTTTTTTCTTGGGCATGGCCATCCTTTTATACCAACAAGTTCAAAAACGCCTTGACAATTACATTATGTAAATGTAAATTCACATTTACATTGTACCGAAAAGGAGCCGTTCATGGCCACCGTTGCTGCCACCTTACCCGCAAATCCCCACCCACTTCGCGATCCCCAATTCCGCCGCCTCTGGCTGGGTTCGGCCATATCTTTGTTCGGTGATCAGTTCTACCTGGTGGCCCTGCCCTGGGTGGTTTTTCAGCTGACCGGTTCGGCCGTCGCCATGGGCACAATCATGATGGCAGCGGCGCTGCCGCGCGCCGTCCTGATGCTGATGGGGGGCGCGGTCAGCGACCGCATGTCCGCACGCAGAATCATGATGACCACGGCGACAGCGCGAACCCTCCTGGTCGCCGCCATCGGCGTTTTGCTGTGGTTGCACATCCTGCGAGTCTGGGAACTGTATCTGCTCGGATTTGGTTTCGGTGTGGCCGATGCTTTTGCCCTGCCTGCGAGCCAGACCTTTCTACCGTTTCTGGTGAAACGAGAGGGTCTGGTCGCCGCGAACTCTGTCATCCAAACCACGGCTCAACTCGTCACCATTGCCGGCCCTGCTCCGGCTGGAATTGTGGTGAAGACTCTGGGAGCAGCCCCGGCGTTCATCATCGACGCCATCAGCTTTCTATTTATCTTAGGTGCGCTGTGGAAACTGCCTGACCCGCCGGTCGCGCAAATCTCCGGCACTAAGCCATCGGTCTGGCGCTCGATTCTGGAGGGCATCCAGTACGTTCGTCGCGATGTGCCACTGTCTTCGCTGATGCTGACAGCCACCGTACTCAATTTCTGCATTGCCGGACCAATTGCCGTCGGATTGCCGTATCTGGCAGCTTCGAAATTTGGTTCGCCTACGGCCTATGCGGTTCTGGTTTCAGCCGCTGCCGCTGGAGGTCTTCTGGGTGCGCTGCTGGCCGGAGTGTGGAAGTCGCGGCATTCTGATTCTCGTGGTTTGCACTGTTCTGGGACTCTGTCTGGCGTCCATCGGTCTACTGCCGCGGCTGTGGCTGATCGGAGTCGTTCTGTTCTTAATGGGCGCCTCAGCAGGGCTGACCAACATTCACATCGCTGCCTGGTGTCAGCAGCGAGTGGATCAAGCGGTCCGCGGACGCGTGATGAGTGTATTGATGTTCGCCGCCATCGGCCTGCTGCCGGTCTCTCTCGCGCTGGCTGGCGTGCTGGCTCAATGGAACGTCAAGCTGATGTTTATTCTGGCCAGCGCAGGAACGCTGACGGTAACCACTGCTGCGGCCATGCGCCGGAGCGTCCGCGAAATCGAATAAAGGCACGGCCTTGCGGAAGGTTCCGCGCCAGAGTTACCCCTGAGTCGTGAATGCCAGCGCCAGGAGCGTCTTCTGCTCCACCTCGTGCGCCTTCGCCGAACCGGTTGCCGGGCTGGGGCTGGCCGATCGCTTCACCGACAATACAGGGCGGTCATTTGCGATCCGCCGAAGGCGCGGCAGCATGTAGAACAGCGCGCCCATGTTGGCCGGTTCTTCCTGTACCCAGACGATGTCGCGAGCCGAAGCATGGCGCTCGAGTTCCGCGGCCAGTTCCGCCTCGGGGAACGGATACATCTGTTCGAGGAAGATGATTGCGGTGTCGAAGTCGTTGCGCTTCTTGCGTTCGACGCGCAGCTCATGGCCGATCTTTCCGGTCGAAATCAGGATGCGCTTGGTGTCTCGCGCCTCTGTGTCCGGGAAAACGGAGAGGAATTTCTGATGCGTCAGATCCTCCAGCGGAGACAGTGCGTCGGGATGCCGCAACATGCTCTTCGGCGTGAACACGACGAGCGGCTTGCGCCATTTGCGCAATGCCTGACGCCGCAGCAGGTGGAAGTACTGTCCGGCATTCGAGGGCTGGCAGATCTGGATATTGTCCCGCGCCGCCAGTTGCAAGAAGCGCTCGACGCGTGCGCTCGAGTGTTCCGGCCCCTGTCCTTCGTAGCCATGGGGCAGCAGCAGAACCAAGCCTGAGAGCAAGCCCCACTTGTCTTCTCCCGCGCACACAAACTGGTCGATCACAGCCTGAGCAACGTTGGCGAAGTCGCCGAATTGCGCTTCCCACAGCACCAGGGCCTCGGGATAGTCGCGGCTGTAACCGTATTCGAATCCCATCACTCCGGCTTCTGAGAGCGTCGAGTTGTAGATGTCGCACGCAGCCTGCCCCGGGGCGATATGTTGAAGCGGAACGTACTCTGACTCGTTTTCGGTATCGATCAGCACGGAGTGCCGTTGATTGAAGGTGGCGCGCCGCGAGTCCTGCCCACTGAGCCGGACCGGGATGCCCTGCTTGACCAAGCTGGCGAATGCCAGAGCCTCGGCCATGCCGTAGTCGAGGGGCTTCTTGCCGTTGCCCATTTCGGCCCGCTGTTCCAGCAACTTCTTCACTTTCGGGTGGATATGAAACCCTGCCGGATAGGTCGTCAGCCGTTCTGTAAGTTGGTGCAATTCTTCGGGTGCGATCCCGGTGGGAGCGTCATACTCCGGCTTGTAACGGCCGCCGAAATAGTTATCCCAATACTTCGGCAACTCGCGCAGCACCGGCTTCTTGGTGAGCTGGGCGGCGCGCTTTTGAGCCGCTTCAAATTCGGATTTGATGGTCTGCACACGGGCAGCAACGTGTCCAACGCCAATGTGCTTGGCGTAAATCTCCCAGAGTGGCGGATGCTCTTTGATCGCCTTGTACATGAGCGGCTGCGTCACCGTGGGATCGTCCACCTCGCTATGTCCATGGCGACGATAGCCGATCAGGTCGACGACTACGTCGGTGCCAAACTGGTAGCGGTACTGAGTTGCAATGCGCGCGATGCGCAATACCGCATCCACGTCTTCGGCATTGACATGGAAGATCGGAATATCCTGCCGGCGCGCCAACTGTGCCGAGAAGCGGGACGAGTGCTCTTCGCTATCATTAGTCGTGAAACCCAGCTGATTGTTCGCCAGAACGTGAATGGTTCCTCCCACCGTGTACCCATCCAGGTCGGCAAAATTCAATGTCTCCGCCGTGATGCCTTGTCCTGCAAATGCGGCATCGCCATGCACCAGCAGCGGCAAATACTTGGCCTTGCCACCCTCGCCGGCGCGATCCTGCTTGGCGCGCGTGCGTCCGACGGTGACCGGATCCACCGCCTCAAGGTGACTGGGATTTGACGCCAGGTGGATGTGAATCTTGGTCCCGCTTTTGGTGACGTATTCTCCAGTCGCGCCGATGTGGTATTTCACATCGCCCGAGCCCAGCACGCTGCGTGGGTCCACGTCTTCAAATTCCGCAAAAACCTGCTCCGGCGGGCGCTTCGCGATGTGAATGATGACATTGAGCCGTCCGCGATGACTCATGCCCATGACGAGTTCCACCGCGCCGTGTTCGCCGGCGACGTCGAGCACTTCGTCCAGCAGCGGCAGCAGCGATGTATTGCCTTCCAGCGAGAACCGCTTGTTGCCCAGGTAGCGCTGTTGGAGTGTCTGCTCGAACAACTCAGCCTGAATCAGGAGATCGAGGGCCAGTTCGTGGTCGACGTGCTCCGGTTCTCCCTCCAGGCGATCCTGGATCCAGCGACGGCGCTCGGGGTCGACGATATGCATGAACTCCGCCCCCACGCTGCCGCAATATATGCGCCGCGCATCCTGTATCCATTCATTGTCGATCTGGAGATCGGGATGGGGCTGGGGAGTCGTCAGCCGGAGCGGATCCAGATCCGCCTCCAGGTATCCCCATTGGCGGAAAAGGTCGAAGGTACGTTCCCGTTCGTGGTTTTCTATGATGCCGGCGGCGCCCGCTCGAGCAGTATGCTGGGTTGAAGTGGCCATAAGAGGTCTTCTATAGAATAACGGATGAGCGGAATTCTGTGCCCGATTCAGGGCGAGATCCGAGGCAAGAGTGGCTGTTTCCGGCCTCCGAAGCGCATACTGTTCATTACCAGGTAGTTGGAAACGGGTGATTTGATGCCAACGACTCCTGCCGCCGCCAAGGCCGGAACACCGGTCATCCTCGGCATCCCATTCGACGCCAACTCTTCCTGGTTGCGGGGTGCGGCCGGTGCGCCGCCGATTATTCGTGTCTCCTTTCGCTCCGATTCGTCGAATTCCTGGACCGAAACGGGCATCGATCTCGGCGTCGAAGGGGTTTACTGTGACGCGGGCGACCTAAAGTTCACCTTCCACGAGCCATTCACGGCGATTGAAAACAGAGTTGGGGAGTTGCTCGACAAAGGATTGCGCCCGGTTTGCCTGGGCGGAGACCATTCCATCACGCTGGCGATCGTGCGGGCAGTAGGCAAGCGTGTTCCTGGACTCACCATCATCCATTTCGATGCCCACCCTGATCTCTACGACGAACTCGAAGGCAACCGGCACTCGCACGCATGTCCGTTTGCCCGCATCATGGAGGAAGGAGCGGCCAAACGCTTGATCCAGGTCGGCATTCGTACGATGAATGGCCATCAACGCGAGCAGGCGCAGAAGTTCGGCGTTGAGGTTATTGAGATGCGCCACCTACCTGCGCTAGACCGGATGAAGGTCGAGGGCCCAATCTACATTTCCTTCGACATGGATGCGCTCGATCCGGC
>JACXTT010001398.1_pt1 | contig 40079 bp, 45 predicted proteins | sample 9270951 | NCBI WGS metagenome assembly JACXTT01 (sample SAMN15532306, study PRJNA645909) | rock metagenome | isolation source: weathered quartz diorite | place: Puerto Rico | collected 2017-06-21
GCGATCAACTGCCATCACAACTACGTGCAGCAGGAGGAGCATTTCGGAGAGCTCGTCTATGTCACCCGCAAGGGCGCAATCAGCGCGCGCGATGGTGAGCTCGGCATCATCCCGGGCAGTATGGGCGCGCGCTCCTACATCGTGCGCGGCAAGGGAAACCCCGAGTCGTTCTTCTCCTGCGCCCACGGCGCCGGGCGCCGCATGAGCCGAAGCGAGGCAAAGCGACGCTTCTCGCGCGCCGACCTCATCGTGCAGACCCAAGGCGTCGAATGTCGCAAGGACAAAGGCGTGCTCGACGAGATCCCGGGCGCCTACAAGGACATCGATCAGGTCATGGCCGACCAGACCGATCTCGTCGACGTGGTGCACACCCTCAAGCAAGTGGTCTGCGTCAAAGGCTGAACGCATGCCGAAGGAAGACGCGGCGCAGCCCGAATTCTGGGAAAAGCGCTTTCGCGAAAGCTTCACGCCGTGGGATGCCGGCCGCGTCCCGTCGGCGCTGGAACAGTTTCTGGGAATGGAACCGCGCGGACAACGGATTCTGATTCCGGGATGCGGCTCGGGCTACGAAGTGCGCGCCTTTGCCGAAGCGGGGTTCGAGACGCTCGCGATCGACTTCGCGCCTGCGGCGATGGAACGTGCGCAACGGATCCTCGGGCCGCTCGCCCACCTCGTTCGCCTCGCCGACTTCTTCGAATTCGATTTCGCCCGGCGGTTCGACTTGGTCTACGAGCGCGCCTTCCTATGCGCGCTGCCCCGCCGCCTTTGGCCGCGCTATGCGCCGCGGGTGTCGGAGCTCTTGCTGTCCGGAGGAAGGCTCGCCGGATTCTTCTACTTCGACGACGGTGAGCGCGGTCCGCCCTTCGGGTTGAAGAGTGGAGAGCTGGAAAGCCTGCTCGGAGGGCATTTCGTCCGGACCGCCGATGCCGCGGTGAACGACTCGATCCCGATCTTCGCCGGAAAGGAACGCTGGCAGATCTGGTCGGTCAGGAAGAACTGACCGCCCCCGGCGCAGCGGCCGCGCGCAGAATGCGGCTCAGGCGCTCGTAGTGTGTGCCCCGCCAGAAGACGCGACCGCAGTCGGGACATTCGGTAAAGTCTTCCTGCGCACTCCGGACCTTTTCCGGCACGCGGCCGCGAACCGACTCCCCCGAAATTTCGCGCAGCGTCGAGTTGCACACGCGACAGCGGGTGAAAGGCTTGAGCAAGCGCTCGAGCTGAAATGCACGCACCACCTCGCAGAACTGCTTCTCCGTTTGCGTCTCGCGCACGAAGTGACCGCGCTCGACCGCGCGGCGCTTCAGGAGACCCTTGTCGCGGGTGAGAACCACGCGTTTCTGCGCTATCGAAAGCGCGACGATCTCCTCGTCGCCGTAGTCGACCTCCCACAGGCTGTCGAAGCCCGCCATCCGCAGATGCCGCGCGAGCTTCCCGAGATGGCAGTCGAGAACGAAGCGCATTTCACGAAGTGGCGACGGCCGCAAGTGCACGACAGGCGCGATGTCGAGGCGCTCGAACACCGGATAGACTGCGACGCGCTCCCCGCCGCGCAGCACGTGCCCGAAGGCGACGGATGCGCCGTCGACCAGCACGAGATCCACCTCGGTGTGGGGGATCCCGACCGACTCGATCGCGTCCTTTACCGACCGGCCGCGGTCGATACGGACGGGGAACGTCGTCTTGCGCCGATCCGGTGCGAGGAAATCGTTGAGCTCCTCGTAGAACCTGAACTCGGCGAACGCTCTCGTCCGGAGATCGATGCGCGGCGCCATGAACGCAGCGCCCCTCCGCAAGCTAGACGTACCGGGCGAGCAACTTCAGATCGACGTTGCCGCCCGAGAGAACGACGCCGACGCGCTTGCCCGCCACCGGCAGTCCGCGCTCGAAGAGGCCTGCCGCGCCGAGCGCGCCCGTCGGCTCGACGACGATCTTCATCCGCTCCCACAGGTAGAACATCGCCCGGACGAGTTCCGCGTCGCTCACCGTGACCATGTCGTGCACGTAGCGCAATACCAGCGGGAAGGTCAGCCGGCCCAGCGAGTGCGTGCGCGCGCCATCGGCGATGGTGTCCGGATTACGGCAAGTCTGCAGGGTCTTCGTCTTGAAGGAACGCGTGGCGTCGTCGCCCGCCTCTGGCTCGACGCCGATCACCTTGCATCCGGGCGAAAGATGAGATGCAGCGACCGCGCAGCCCGAGATCAACCCGCCACCGCTGCACGGTACGAAAAGATAATCGAGCGGCCCCGCGTCCTCGATCAGCTCTTTCGCCGCCGTGCCCTGCCCCGCGATCACGTGGGGATGATCGAACGGCGGGATCACGGGAAGCTCACGTTCCCGCGCGACCCTCTCGGCGACTTCCTCGCGCACCTCCTTGTGCTTGTCGTAGAGCACGACCTCTGCGCCGTACCCGCGGGTCGCGTCGAGCTTCACGGCCGGGGCGTCCGCGGGCATAACAATCGTGACGCGTACGCCGAGGAGCTTTCCCGCAAGAGCGACCGCCTGCGCGTGGTTACCTGAGGAGTAGGCGAGGACGCCTCGCTTGCGTTCGTCGGGAGCCAGCCGCGACATCGCGTTGTATGCGCCGCGAAACTTGAATGCACCCATGCGCTGGAAGTTCTCGCACTTGAAGAAGACTCGCGCGCCGATGCGGCCGTCTACCGCGTGCGAGGTCATCATCGGGGTGTGGTGCGCGTGACCGGCGAGCCGCTCCGCAGCGGAGGCGACATCGGCGTAGGCGACGGCGAGGGGGGTCTTGTCGGGGGCGTTCATCCAGGCTGGACGCAGCGGTCAGCCCGGATTCTACTTCTTCGCCGGCAGGGACGCCGCATAGCTCAGGCCCTCGTTCACCCATCTCGCAAGCGCGTCCTCGCTCGCGACACCGGCGGATTTCACCAGGATCCACCCCTTCATCGGACGTCCCGTCATGTCGAAGATGCGGGTGTGCGGTTTGGCCAGGGCTTGGTCGGTCTCTTCCGGATTCAGCCGGACGATCAGTTCCTCTCCGTGGAGGCCCACGCACATGTTGCCGTTCAGCAGGAACGCGACCCCGCCGAACATCTTCTTCTCGGCGATCGCCTTGCGCTTTGCGAGAAGCCCGCGGACTCGACCCGCCAGTTTTTCGTCGTAGGCCATGAGGGCGGGAGTGTAAACGAAACGCCAGGGCAGTCAGCGGCGGGCCAGGTATTTGCGCCAAGGTTTCCAGTAGTAGTTCTTCCAGCCCTTGTTCACGCCCTTGTAGTCGTGGTCGGGAACGTTGACGTGCACGAGGTCCACGCGCCCGCTCTTGCCCCTGGGCGTGAATCGCATGACGAGCGTCGAGTCGGGGTCGTTCTTCGCGAATGCGCTCGAGCGCCAGGATTGCACGATCAGCCGGCCGGGGACGGTTTGCAGCATCCGGCCGCGCAGGGCACCGCCGAAGGCGCTGAAGCTTGAACCCGGCCGGCTGGCGATGGCGACCTTTCCTCCCGTGATCGCACCGTGCGCCTTGGGACTGAGATACATTGCGTAGAGCTCCCTCGCCGCGGCGGGCAGGGTAACCGACTGCTTCACGACCTTGGACATGATGTCCTCCTTTTGTCGTTATGCCGTCAAGCGCTCGAGGCGGCTGAGACAGCCCACCCAGCCGTGCTGGTGGCGGTCGCGCGCTTCTTTGTCGACGAACTGCTCATGCCTGAGCGTCAGCTCGGTGCCGTTGCCCGCGGCGCGCAGCTCGATGGTCACGACCGACTCTCGCTCGGGCGTGCTTTTCCACACCCACGTATAGACGAGCTTCTTGTTCGCCACGACTTCGCGGTAGGCGCCGCTCACGTCGTGCGCCTCGCCGTCGGGCGCGTGCATCACGATGTGATAGCGCCCGCCGACGCGGAGCTCGGCTTCGGCGACCGGGATCTTGAAGTCCTCGCTCGGCGCCATCCATTTCTTCAGCATTTCCGGTTCGGTGATCGCGCGCCAGACTTTCGCCGGCGCTGCGTCGAGTTTGCGGACGATCGAGAGCGACGGTCGCTCCTGGGTCTTGGTGAGTGCCATGATTGAGTCTCCTCTTGGTGATACAAAAATCGGGCGAGCGCGTCGAGCCGCTTCTCCCAGAACTCTCGGGTGGTGGTAAGCCACGCCGATGCTTCCTTCATGGGTTCTGCCGACAGCGTGCAGCTGACTACCCTGCCCTGCTTTTCGCGTCGGATCAGTCCCGCGTTCTCGAGAATGCTCAAATGCTTCATGAATCCGGGCAATGACATGGAAAACGGCTGCGAAAGCTCGGTGACCGCCCGACTGCCGTCGGCCAGCCGTTTCACTACTTCGCGACGCGTCGGGTCGGCGAGTGCCGCGAAGACGGCGTCGAGCGGCTCATCCTTATACTTAACCATAAGGTTTAGTATTACCCGTAGCGACAGCCCTGTCAAGCACGAGCCCGGAGGCGGAGTACGGGTCTGGAGCCGGAGGCTTCAGTCGCGGCGCGGCCCCAGCCAGCGTTCGAGCAGCCGCGCGCGCGCGCCGGCCGACTCGGCGAGCACGCAGGTATCGGCATCCGCGCGCCTGAGCCGCGCCTCGAAGCTCATCAGCTCGTCGCGGCGAAAGGCGTGAATCCGGACGCGCTCTCCCGCGCGGCGCCTGGCCAGGGCCGCATCCAGTCCCGTCTGTCCGGGCCTCAAGCCTTCCAACGCGATGATCAGGTCGCCGGCGGCGATGCCAGCCTCCTGCGCCCCACCCCCTTCGAGCACGTGCGTGACGGCGGTGTCATCGCCTTGCGCTCGCGCACGAATGCCGAGCAACGCGAGCCCGGCGGCGTTTTTCGAGCGCGCCGGCTTGCCGCCCTTGTCCTGAGCGGACTCGGCCGGACGCAGCTCCATTTCCACTCCCTGCGTCGCGAGCAGCGCCTTCAGCGGCAACTCGCGCGTCGAGCGCAGCCATTCGTCGAGATAACGCCCCAGCTGCAGACCCGTCACCTCTTCGGCGAGGCGTTCGAGGCCGTCCTCCTCCAGGCCGGCTCGGGTGAGCCCGTGGCGCCGCCACAGCGCGCGCATCACGTCGTCGAGCGACTTCCTCCCGCGGGTCTTGTCGCGAACGAGCAGGTCGAGACACAGGGCGACAAGGCTCCCCTTGACGTAGTAGCTTACGGTCGCGTTCGGAGAATTCTCGTCCTGGCGATAGTATTTGATCCACGCGTCGAAGCTCGACTCGGCGAGGCTTTGCTTCGCGCGGCCCGGAGTGCGCAGATGCATCGTGATCGAGCGGCCGAGCAGCTCGAGATAGTCCTTTTTTTCGATCAGTCCGGAGCGGACGAGCGCAAGATCGTCGTAGTAGGACGTGATGCCCTCGAACGCCCAAAGGAGCGTCGTGTAATTCTCGCGGTCGAGATCGTAGGGGACGAACGCGGCAGGCTTGATGCGCTTCACGTTCCAGGTGTGGAAATATTCGTGGCTGATGAGACCGAGGAAAGTGCGGTAACGCTCGCTCACCTCGATCTCGCCCTCGCGCGGCAAATCCTCGCGCGAGCATAGCAGCGCCGTCGAGGCGCGGTGCTCGAGCCCCCCGTAGCCTTCACCGACCGCAGTCACGAGGAATACGTAACGCGTCATCGGCGCAGGCTCGCCGAAGAAACGCATGTGGTGCTCGCACAGGCGCTTCAGGTCGCGGCGCAGCCTCGCGAGGTCCGCGCGGTGACGGCCGGTGATGACGATATCGTGCGGAACGCCGCACGCGCGAAAACTTGCGAGCGAAAACTCGCCCATCTCCACCGGGTGGTCGATCAGCTCGTCGTAGTCCCCGACGACATAGGTGCCGAAGCCGTAGGGGCCTGCGCCTTTTCTCGGCATCGCGGTTGCGACTCGCCAATTGCGGTAGCGCGCGCCCGTGGGCCGCAGGATCTCGAGCTCGCACGGTGCGGCTTCCTGTTCGAGAACTCGCGGGAACACGCAGGCTCCGTTGAAAAATCCGTGTGTGGTGTCGAGATGCGCACCGCGCACCGACAGGTCCCACGCGTACACGTCGAAGCTCACCGTCAAGGACCCTTCAACGGGCTGCGCGCGCCAGGTGTGCTTGTCGAGTTTCTCGAGGGCGACCGTCCGGTTGCGACTCGCCGCGCGAATGGAAACGATGTGACGCGCGAAATCCCGGATCATGTAGCTGCCGGGGACCCACGCCGGCAGGGCGAACTGCTGTCCCGAAGGATCGGGATCGTCGACCGTGCAGGCGACGCGATAGAGGTGCGCTTCCGGCCGCACTGGATGGATCGTGTAGCGGATCGGGGTCATATGCTCATCCCCGGCCGTGCGTGCCCCGTTCGCGCACCGCGTCCTTGGGCATGGTGTCGGTTTCTTCAGCCCGGGCCTGCTGTTGCAGCCAACTGGAAAATTCGGCGACGCCCGGACGGGCAGACGATCCTCGCGGCAGGACCATGAAGAACGCGCGGGAGTCGGATGGCGAGCGCATGTAGCGCTCGCCGAACGGCAGGATCAGCTTCCCCAGCTTCACCCACTTGGCGACGAACCGACTCCGCCCGAGCGCGATGCCCTGGCCCTCGATCGCGGCCTGGATGAGCTGATCGTAGTGGGAGAAGCGCAGCGTGCCCGCGGGCCTCACGCCGTGTGTCTGCGTCAGCTCGAACCACACGTCCCAGCTGAGCCACGGGTAACGCCGCTCGGGATCGTCGTAGTGCAGCAACACCTGTCCGGAAAGGTCCTGAGGCGACGCGAGCGTCCTGCCGGCGAGCACCGACCGAGAACATACCGGGAACACCAGCTCCCCGAACAGGCGCACGGCGCCCGGGCCCGCGGCCTTGGGCGTGCAGTAGCGGATCGCCAGATCGATACCTTCGCGCTCGAGATCCTGGATTTCGTTCGTCGCGGCAAGCCGCATGTCTATCCCGGGATGAGCTCGCCGGAAGTCGTTGAGGCGCGGGACGAGCCAAAGCGCCGCAAAAGACACCGTGGTCGTGACCGTGAGCATTCCGGCCGCACGCGCTCCGAGCCTGCCCGTGACATCGCGCAGCAGACGCAGCACCTCGCCCGAAGTCTTGTAGAGCGTCTGACCCTCCTCCGTAAGACGCAAATCGCGGTAGTGCCGGCGAAACAATGCCACGCCAAGCTGCTCTTCGAGGGTCTTGACCTGGCGGCTGACTGCCGACTGGGTGACGAAGAGCTCCGCTGCGGCCTTGGTGAAGCTGAGGTTGCGCGCCGCCGCCTCGAAGCCCTTCAACAGGTCGAGCGAAGGCAGACCGCGCCCCTGTTTAAGCATTCCTTTTTATCATGCAAAACATTCCCAAAGATCGTTTGATACTGCCTGGCCTCGGAAGAATAATATCACTGGTGAATCAAGCGCCGGCTGCCCTGCCTGCGTAGCGCAGAGAAGCATGCGGAAAGCGCATTATGAAAGGAAGGACCATGAACATCAAGTTTGCGGAACAAAGCCGACCGGCAAGATATGGGATCGCCTTGGGCGTCCTGCTTTACGTCCTCTGGCGCGGAATCGTGCGGTTTCTTGCGCCAGGCAATTTCGACCCGCGTCATTTGCGCAGCTGGCGCGGATCGCTGTGACAGCCATAGGAGATGCCCATGAACATTCGGTTCGATCGCGCGCAGCTCCACCTCGAAGCTCGTGAGCTCATCCGTCTATACGACCCCAGTGGAGCGCGGGTCGAGTGCGTTCGGGGCGCGCTCTGGATCACCCAGCACAGGGATCACGAGGATCACTTCCTCGCAGCGAACGACGCCCTCACGCTCGACCGGCCGGGTCTTGCGCTGATTCACGCGCAGGCGCCGAGCGAGATCGTGCTCTCGGAACCGGGGCCGTCCCCACGCCCGCGACAGGGAATCGCACGCGCGGTGGTCGCGGCCTTACGCGCGGTCGGCAGAGGGTTCGCGCGGCAATTCGGGCCTGAATCCATAGATAGGCACCGCCGTCCCGGCCCGTACCACGGGCTTTGATCTCGAGGACGAGCACCTGGTGCGTCAGGCAAGCGACGACTGACCGATAGTCCCATGCGCGCTTCAATGTCCAAAGCGCGCATCAAAATCGCGCGAAATTCCCGCCCGCTAGCGCTCCAGGTCCGAAGGCTTGTCGATGTCACGCACGGCGCCGGGGTCATCGACCTCGAAGATATTCACCCACTCGGGGTGCTGCGTCAGGAACTGGCGCCCGCCGTCGTCACCGTGCAGGGAAGAAAGCTCTTCGTAGAATCGGCGCGCGAAACCCACCGGGTGCCCACGCTCGCCGCGATACGCAGTGGCCGCGATTACCGCTCCCTCGGAAAGGCCCCTGACAATTACTCGGATCGTCTCGGGACGAAGGAACGGCATGTCGGCAAGTGCGACCACCCAGCCATCGGCCTCTGATGCGGCGCGCACGCCGGCGGCAAGGCTCGTTCCCATGCCCTCGCTTGCGTTCTTGCACACCACGGTGTTGCAGCCGGCGTCGCGCAGGATTTTTCCGAGCTTCTGCGCCCGCGGCCTCACGACCGCTATGGACTCGGGCAAGGCTTCCAGCAGGTGTTTGGCGGCCGCAAGCGCGATCGGCGTTCCCGCTTCGGGCGTGCCCGCAGGCAGCGCTTGGAGCAGCTTGTTCGAGCCGAAGCGCCTCGAATAGCCCGCGGCCAGAAGAATGCCGCGAATCGTTGCGGCCATGAACTCCCCCTCGAAGGGGAGGGAGAATAGCTAGTTTTGCGGAACCTCGCAGCCCGCCGAAACGTTCACCTTCGGCGGCTCGATCGTTTCGGGGACCTGCACGCCCCGCCTGACTGCCGTCATCTCGGCGAGGATGGCCACCGCGATCTCGGGTGGCGTCTTCGAGCCGATTTTCAGACCCACGGGCCCCCTCAGGCGCGCGATCTCGGATTCCGCGAGGTCGAAGTCCGCAAGCCGCTTCCTGCGCGCGTCGTTGTTCTTCTGCGAGCCGAGGGCGCCGACATAGAACGCCGGCGATTTGAGCGCTTCTAGGAGCGCCGCGTCGTCGAGCTTGGGATCGTGAGTGACGGCGACCACCGCGCTGTGCGCGTCGAGGTTCATTTGTGCGACGACATCGTCGGGATAGCCGCGGTTGAGGGGGACTTCGTTGAAGTCCCAGCCGTCGGCGTACTCCCCGCGCGGATCGCAAACGGTCACGTGATAGTCGAGTGCCTGCGCCATTTGCGCGAGATAGCGGCTCACCTGCCCCGCGCCGATTACAAGCAGCCGCCAGCGCGGCCCATGTACCGTCTTCAACACCTTACCGTCGAACTCGAGCAGGTCCGACCATTTGCCCGGTTCCATGCGCACTTTGCCGGTTTCCATATCGAGGAAGCGCGCCGCGAGCTCGTGGCGCTCGATCACGGTCAACAAATCCTTCAGCTTCGACTCCTTGCCCACCGGCTCGAGCACGATCTGCAGGGTGCCGCCGCATGGAAGCCCGAAGCGCGTCGCTTGCTCCTGGGTGACGCCGTAGGTCGTCACCTCAGGCTTCGAGGCCGCGAGGGCCTGGCTTTTCACCTTGTCGATGAGATCGTCCTCGACGCAACCGCCGGAAACGGAGCCCATGACCTGGCCGTCGTCGCGAATGACGAGCATCGCTCCCACCGGGCGCGGGGCGGAGCCCCAGGTATGAACGACCGTACCCAAGGTGGCGCGATGGCCCGATTCGCTCCATTTCAAGGCGCTGCGCACCACTTCCAGATCGACGCTGTCCACGGGATTCCTTGCTCAGAAAATATTGTTGAGTCCTAACAAACGCTTGAACGCGATAGCGTAGACCTCTCTTAAAGTCGGGTCAAGCCGCTTCGCATTCAAGCACGTGGTTGATTGCCGCGCGAGCATGGTCTAGCATTTCCTCCGACACTCATCGCGTCAAATCCCTCGACAAGAATCGCTGTCATGGAGATTTTTTTCGTCAAAGGCATTCCGCATTGCGTTTGAACGCCACCCAAGAAAAAGTTCAACTTTCACCGAAGGAGTCGAATCATGACCGTAAAGGTCTCGTTCACCGTCAACGGCAAGCCGGCGAGCGCCGAGGTCGAAGAGCGCACCCTGCTCGTCAACTTCATCCGCGACAGCTTGCGCCTTACCGGTACCCACGTCGGCTGCGACACGGCCCAGTGCGGCGCATGCACCATCCACATGAACGGCCGCGCCGTGAAGTCCTGCAACCTGCTCGCGATGCAGGCCGAAGGGGCTGACCTCGTCACGATCGAAGGCATCGCTAAGGCGGACGGCACCCTGCACCCGATGCAGGAGGCCTTCCGCCAGCACCACGGCCTGCAATGCGGCTTCTGCACTCCCGGGATGGTCATGAGCGCGATCGATCTGGTTAGGAACTTCCCCGACCCAAGCGAGGAACTGATCCGCGAGCAGCTCGACGGGAATCTGTGCCGCTGCACCGGCTATCACAATATCGTCAAGGCGATCAAAGCCGCCTCGCAGACCATGAGGAGCTAGACATGGCGACCCCCTACATCGGCGCTTCGATCAAGCGCAAAGAGGACTACCGTTTTCTCACCGGTGCGGGCAACTACACCGACGACGTCGCGCTGCCGAGGCAGACCTATGCGCATTTCCTGCGCTCGCCCCACGCTCACGCGAAAATCAAATCGATCAAGAAGGACAGAGCGCTCAAGGCGCCCGGAGTCGTCGCCATCTTCACCGGCGACGATCTCGCCGGGGCAAAAGTCAACGGCCTGCCTTGCGGCTGGCTGATCACCGACGTCAACGGCCAGCCGATGAAGGAGCCGCCGCACCCTTGTCTCGCGCAGGGCAAGGCACGCTACGTCGGCGATCACGTTGCCATCGTTATCGCGGAGTCCTATCAGCAGGCGCGGGACGCCGCGGAGCTGGTGAAGGTGGAGTACGAAGAGCTGCCCGCCGTGGTGCGCGCGGGCGACGCGCGCAAGAAAGGCGCGCCGGTCGTGCACGACGTCGCGCCGGACAACACCTGCTACGTGTGGGGCCTCGGCGACAAGGCCGCGGTGGAAAGGGCCTTCTCCGGTGCCGCGCACGTCACCGCGCTCGAATTCCTCAACAACCGGCTCATCCCCAACGCGATCGAGCCGCGCGCCGCCAACGCAACCTACTCGCGCGCCGACGACAGCTACACGCTCTACATCGCCAGCCAGAACCCGCACGTCGAGCGACTGCTGATGACCGCTTTCGTGCTCGGGCTGCCCGAGCACAAGGTGCGCGTGGTTGCGCCCGACGTCGGCGGCGGCTTCGGCTCGAAGATCTATCTCTATGCCGAGGACGTGGTGTGCACTTGGGCGTCGAAACAGGTCAACCGGCCGGTGAAGTGGACGGCGGAGCGCAGCGAATCCTTCGTCTCGGATGCCCACGGCCGTGATCACGTGACCCGGGCGGAGCTTGCCCTCGACAGGGAGGGGAGATTCCTCGCCATGCGCGTCACCACGACGGCCAACATGGGTGCGTACCTATCCACCTTCGCGTCGTGCATTCCGACGATTCTCTACGCGACGCTGCTCGCCGGGCAATACTCGACGCCGGTGATCTACGCCGAGGTCACGGCGGTATTCACCAACACCGCGCCGGTAGACGCTTATCGCGGTGCGGGGCGGCCAGAGGCCACTTACGTCGTCGAGCGGCTGGTCGAAACCGCTGCGCGCGAAATGAAAATGAGCCCAGCCGAGATCCGCCGGCGCAATTTCATCAAGACCTTCCCATACCAGACCCCGGTCGCGCTCCTATACGACACCGGAAACTACGAGGCGACGCTCGCCGAAGCGCTCAGAATCGCCGACGTCCCCGGGTTCCAGGGACGAAAGGCGGATGCGGCGAGGCGCGGGAAACTCCGCGGCCTGGGCTATTCCTGCTACATCGAGGCCTGCGGCATCGCGCCTTCGAATGTCGCCGGAGCGCTCGGCGCGCGCGCGGGCCTCTTCGAAGCCGGCGAAATCCGCGTCCATCCGACCGGCAAGGTGACGGTGTTCACCGGATCGCACTCCCACGGGCAGGGACACGAGACCACTTTCGGGCAGGTCGTGGCCGATCGCCTCGGCATCCCGTTGGAGGACATCGAGATCGTCCACGGGGACACCGGGAAGATCCTCTTCGGCATGGGCACCTACGGGTCGCGCTCGATCGCGGTCGGGGGAACCGCCATCGTGAAGGCGGTGGACAAGATCGTCGCGAAAGGCAAGAAAATCGCGGCGCACTTGATGGAGGCTGCGGAAGCCGACATTGAATTCAAGGACGGCGCGTTCGTCGTAAGAGGCACCGACAAGAAAAAAGCGTTCGCCGAAGTCTCCCTCGCAGCCTACGTGCCGCACAACTATCCTCTCGACAAGCTAGAGCCCGGGTTGAACGAGAACGCCTTCTACGATCCGGCCAACTTCACTTTCCCGGCCGGGAGCCACATCTGCGAAGTCGAGGTCGATCCCGATACCGGCACGGTGAGCATCGTGAATTTCACCGCGGTGGACGACTTCGGCAAGATCATCAACCCGATGATCGTCGAGGGACAGGTGCACGGCGGACTGACGCAGGGAATCGGGCAGGCGCTGACCGAAGGCTGCCACTACGACAAGGATTCGGGCCAGCTCGTCACAGGCTCCTACCTCGACTACTGCATGCCGCGCGCGGACGACGTTCCGACATTCAAAGTGGGCACGAAGGAGACGCCCTGCACGCACAATCCCCTGGGGGTGAAGGGCTGCGGCGAGGCAGGCGCGATCGGAGCTCCCGCCGCGGTGATGAACGCGCTCACCGACGCGCTCGGCATTCGCGACATCGAGATGCCGGCGACGCCGCAGAGGATCTGGCGAGCCTGCCAGGAAAGCAAGATGAAGAAAGCTGCCTAGGAGACGCGCATGTATTCATTCAACTACCAGAAAGCAAAATCGGTCGCCGACGCGGCCAAAGTGCTCGCAAAGGACGGTGACGCAAAGCTGCTCGCCGGAGGCCAGAGCCTGATCGCGGCGATGAAGCTGCGCCTGGCTCATCCGTCCGAGGTTGTCGATCTCGGCACGATCAAAGATCTCTCCGGCATCAAGGCGGACGGCAAGGCGGTCGCCATCGGCGCGATGACTCGTCACGCCGAAGTCGCATCCTCGGCCGCAGTGAAGAAGGCGATTCCCGCGCTCGCAAGCCTCGCCGCTGGCATCGGGGACCGCATGGTCCGCAACATGGGCACGATCGGCGGCTCGCTCGCCAATAACGATCCGGCGGCGGATTATCCGGCGGCGGTGCTGGCCCTCGGCGCGACCGTCGTCACCAACAAGCGCAAGATCGCGGCGGACGAATTCTTCAAGGGCATGTACGAGACCGCCTTGCAGAAGAGCGAGATCATCACCTCGGTGAGCTTCCCGGTGCCCAAACGCGCCGCGTATATGAAGTTCAAGAATCCGGCCTCACGCTACGCCATCGTCGGTGTGTTCGTCGCCGACTTCGGCACGAGCGTGCGGGTCGCGGTAACGGGCGCGGCCGCGAGCGTGTTCCGTGTGGCGGCGATGGAAAAAGCGCTCGCGGCCAAGTTTACCCCCGAGTCGGTGGCGAACATCGCGGTACCGGAGAAAGGTCTCAACTCGGACCTGCACGCGAAGGCTGACTATCGGGCGCACCTGATCACCGTGATGGCCAGACGGGCCGTCCAGGCCGCGACGAAATAGAACATCCGGGAGTCCCCGGTTCCCGGGGCCCGCATGCCGTCCTCGCGGCGGCGTGAACGGTCGGGGATCAAAATCTCCCGGACCTGATCTCGAGGGCAAATCGCCTCGAAGGGATCCCGACCGGCCCTCCCCCAAAAACGCTTGGGGGAGGGTTTTTTATTTGCGAGGCTGGCATAATTCGCAAATGAGCGTCTTGCCCAGGTCGATAGACGAAACCCAGCAGCTGCTCGCGCGAGCTGACTATGTCGCCGAGCGCAGCCTCGCGACTGCGGTATTCCTCGCGCTCAAGATGAGCCGACCGCTGTTTCTCGAGGGCGAGGCGGGAGTCGGCAAGACCGAGATCGCAAAGGTGCTCGCCGGCGGACTCGGCCGCCCGCTCGTTCGGCTGCAGTGCTACGAAGGCCTCGACATCGCCTCCGCGGTATATGAATGGAACTATTCGCGCCAGATGATCGAGATAAGGCTGGCGGAGACTCAAGGGACGTCGCGCGATACGGTCGCGAAGGATATTTTCTCCGAGCGCTTTCTCATCAAGCGGCCGCTGATGCAGGCTCTCGAAGGCGGCAAAGGCGCAGCGCCGGTGCTGCTGATCGACGAACTGGACCGCACCGACGAGCCGTTCGAGGCGTATCTTCTGGAAGTACTGTCGGACTTCCAGATCACGATTCCCGAGATCGGCACGGTAAAGGCCACGGAGCTGCCGATCGTCGTGCTCACTTCCAACCGCACTCGCGAGATCCACGACGCCATCAAGAGGCGCTGTTTCTACCACTGGGTGGACTATCCGGACGCCGCGCGGGAGCTCGAAATCCTCAAGCGAAAGGCACCGGAGGCCTCCGAAAACCTTTCGCGTGAGGTCGTTGCTTTCGTGCAGCGCCTGCGCAAGATGGACTTGTTCAAACTCCCCGGCGTCGCCGAGACGATCGACTGGTCGAAGGCGCTGGTAGCGCTCGACAGGATGACGCTCGACCCTCAGACCGTCAACGACACTCTCGGCACCCTGCTGAAGTATCAAGACGACATCACTCGCGTACGCGGCAGCGATGCCGAGCGCCTGCTCGCGGAGGTCAGGGCGGAGCTCGCGGCCGCCTAGATCGCTGCGGTGGGAAAAAAAGCGGGTACCCCCTCGCTCGAGGCGCTTGATCTCCACTGCGTGCGCGGCGAGCGCAAGCTCTTCGGCGCGCTGAACTTCACGCTGCGCGGCGGCGAGCTGCTCCGGATAGCAGGAGCCAACGGTTCCGGCAAGACCAGCCTCCTGCGCATCGCGTGCGGCCTGCTCGAACCGACCCGCGGTGAGGTTCGTTGGGGCGGTGAGGATATCCGGCGGCTGCAGGAGGAGTTCCGCCGCCAGCTCGTCTACATCGGCCACACCGATGCGATCAAGGAAGACCTGACCGCCGCCGAGAACCTACACGTAGCGTGCACGCTCGCCGGCGTTCCCAGGCAGCCTGCGCAAATCGGCGAGGCGCTGCGCCGGCTCGGCCTTGCGGGTCGCGAGAATCTGCCCGCTCGCGTGCTGTCGCAGGGACAGCGCCGCCGAACGGCGCTCGCGCGCCTGGCCTTGAGCGAAGGGATGCCGCTTTGGATCCTAGATGAGCCGTTTGCGGCGCTCGACGCTATGGCCGTGGCGCACGTGCAGACTCTGATTGCGGAGCACCTTTCACGGGGAGCCGCGGTGATCCTCACGACGCACCTTGAGGCGAAAATAGCGGCCGCCGCAGCCCTGCGCATCGATCTCGAGGCGACCTGAGATGCTGGCTGCGCTCCGCTGCGTGATCCACCGCGACCTGCTGCTCGCGACGCGGCGCAGCTCCGACGTGCTGACGGTGCTGCTCTTTTTCGTCATCGTGGTCAGCCTCTTCCCTCTCGGGCTAGGACCGGACCCGGCGCTGCTGCGCACGATCGCGCCTGGGGTGATCTGGGTGGCGGCGCTGCTCGCCTCGATGCTGGCCCTGCAGCGCATGTTCGCCTCCGACCACACCGACGGGACGCTCGAGCAGATGCTGCTCGGCGCCACGCCTCTGGGAATGACGGTGGCGGCAAAAGTGCTGGCCCACTGGCTGATATCCGGTCTGCCGCTCGTCCTGATCTCGCCCGTTTTGGCGCTACAATTCGACTTTCCTCAAGAGCTGCTCGGCGTGTTGGCCTTGTCTTTGGCCCTCGGTACGCCGGTCCTGAGCCTGATCGGGGCGATCGGTGCAGCGCTGACGCTGGGGCTTCGCGGCGGGGGCGCGTTGCTTTCGCTGCTGGTGCTGCCCTTGTACGTACCCGTGCTCATCATCGGAGCCGGGGCTGCCGAGGCGGCTGCCTCAGGCCTCGGCGGCCACGCCCAGCTTCTGCTTCTGGGCGCATTTCTGGTATTCGCGTGGGCTTTCGCTCCGTGGGCAGCTGCAGTGGCATTGCGCATCTCCGTGGAGTGAACGCACGAGAGGTCAACGCCCCACCATGAACTGGTTCAAGTATTCGTCGCCGCAGACCTTCTTTCCCCTGGCGGGAAAGCTCGCGCTCTGGTTCGGCGCCCTGGCACTGATCGCGTGCGCCGCAGGCCTGTACCTGGGATTCTTCGTCGCTCCCACCGACGCCCAGCAGGGCGAAGCCTATCGGATCATCTTCATCCACGTTCCGGCGGCCTGGATGTCGATGTTCCTCTATCTGGTCATGGCGTTCTGGGCGGGACTGGGGCTCGCGTTCAACACGCGGCTCTCGGGCATGATGGCGAGCGCGATCGCGCCCACAGGAGCCTTGTTCACCTTTCTCGCGCTCTGGACCGGTTCTTTCTGGGGAAAGCCCACTTGGGGTACCTGGTGGGTGTGGGACGCGCGGCTGACTTCGGAGCTGATTCTGCTCTTTCTGTATTTCGGCTTCATGGCGCTGCAAGCGGCGATCGACGATCCTCGCCGCGCCGACAAGGCCGGCGCGGTGCTCGCCCTCGTCGGCGTCGTGAACATCCCGATCATTTACTTTTCCGTGAAGTGGTGGAATACCCTGCACCAAGGCGCGTCGGTGAGTCTCACCAAAGCTCCGACCATGGCGGCGACGATGCTGACGGGCATGGCCGTGATGGCTTTCGGATTCTGGTTCTACAGCATCGCCGCTTCCCTGATGCGCGCGCGATGCATCATGCTCGAGCGCGAGCGCGCGAGCGAGTGGGCGGCGGACTATGCTGGGGGATCCGCGTGAACTGGGGCAGCTTGGAAAATTTCCTTGCAATGGGGGGCTATGCGTTTTATGTTTGGGGCTCCTATCTCGTGACGCTCGGTCTCGTGATCGCGGAACTCGTGCTGCTCGCGTTGCGCAAGCGCAGCGCTCTCGCGCGCGCTCGCGTCCACGGTACCGCGGCCCAAGGCGACGGATGAAACCCAGGCAGAAACGGCTGGCGATGATCGTGGGCGGCCTCGTTGCGCTCGGCGTGGCGGCGGCCTTCGTGCTCGCCGCGTTCCAGGAGAATCTCGTGTTCTTTTTCACCCCGAGCCAGGTGGCGGCTAGGGAGGTGCCGCAAGGACGCTCGTTCCGCGTCGGCGGGATGGTCACGCCGGGGAGCGTGAAGCGGCAGGCCGACGGAGTCACCGTGCAATTCGTCGTCACCGACACGGCGAAGAACGTTCCGGTCGTCTTCCGCGGCCTCCTCCCGGATCTGTTCCGCGAGGGTAAGGGTGTGGTGACACAGGGGAAGCTGGGTCCCGACGGCGTCTTCTACGCGAGCGAAGTGCTCGCGAAGCACGACGAGAATTACATGCCCCCGGCCGCGGCTGACGCGATCAAGCAGGCGCAGTCCATCAACGAAAAGGCGGCGCACACGCTGGTGCAGGGTGGCGCCGGACGCAAATGATCCCGGAAATCGGTCAACTCGCTCTCGCGCTCGCGCTGTGCCTCGCGCTCGCGCAGTCGTCGCTGGGACTTGCCGGAGCCACGCGGGGCAACCGCCTATGGATGGGCGCGGCTCGGCCTGCAGCCCGCGGACAGTTTGCGTTCGTTTCCATTGCCTTCGGCTGTCTTACGTACGCCTTCGTCGCCAACGATTTCACGGTCGCCTATGTCGCTACCAATTCGAACTCGGCGCTGCCCCTCGCCTACCGCGTCTCCGGCGTATGGGGCGGGCACGAGGGCTCGATCCTCTTGTGGATCCTTATGCTCGCGGTCTGGACGGTGGGGGTCACGCTCTTCAGCCGCCACCTGCCCGAGGAGATGGTGGCACGGGTGCTCGGCGTGATGGGCCTGGTCAGTACCGGGTTCCTCATGTTCATCCTGTTTACCTCGAATCCTTTCGTGCGGGTCTTCCCGGCGCCGGCCGACGGACGCGACTTGAATCCCCTGCTGCAGGATCCCGGAATGGTAGTGCACCCGCCGATGCTCTATATGGGTTACGTCGGTTTTTCCATCGCGTTTTCCTTCGCCGTCGCGGCGCTGATGAGCGGGCGGCTCGACGCGGCGTGGGCGCGCTGGTCACGCCCGTGGACCACGGCGGCGTGGGCGTTCCTCACCGTGGGCATCGCGCTCGGCAGCGGATGGGCGTACTACGAGCTGGGTTGGGGCGGATGGTGGTTCTGGGACCCGGTGGAGAACGCTTCCTTCATGCCGTGGCTCGTCGGGACCGCGCTGATCCATTCGCTCGCCGTCACCGAGAAGCGCGGGGCTTTTCGCAGTTGGACCGTGCTGCTCGCGATCCTCGCCTTTGCCCTCTCCCTGCTCGGGACGTTCCTGGTGCGCTCCGGAGTCCTGACATCCGTCCACGCTTTTGCGACCGATCCCGCCCGCGGCATCTTCATTCTCGCTCTGCTGGTCGTAGTGATCGGCGGGTCGCTTCTGCTGTACGTGTGGCGCGCGCCCCGCATCGGCCTGGGCGGGGGATTCGAGCCGCTCTCACGAGAATCGATGCTGCTCTCGAACAACGTGATGTTCGCCGCGGCGGCCGGCTCGGTGCTGCTCGGAACCCTCTATCCGCTCGCGCTAGACGCGTCGGGCCTGGGAAAGATCTCGGTCGGGCCGCCGTACTTCGAGACGGTGTTCGTGCCGCTCATGGCGCCCGCGCTCTTTCTCATGGGTGTAGGTCCGCTCGCCCGTTGGAAAAAAGCGAGCGTTCCCGATCTCGCCGCGCGTCTGCGCTGGGCTTTTGCGGCAAGTCTCGCTGCGGCGCTCGTGCTTCCGGTCGCGATGGGGCGCTGGAGCACGCTCGTCGCTTTCGGGCTGCTGCTCGCGGCCTGGGTCGCGGCGAGCGGGGTCGTTCAGTTGTACGAAAAGATCGGGAACGCGGCAAACGGCGCAAGCGCGTGGGCGCGGCTGTGCAACACGCCTCGCGCGACCTACGGCATGCTGCTGGCGCACTTCGGAGTGGCGGTGTTCGTGGCCGGGGTGACGCTGGTGAAAGGCTACGAGAGCGAGCGCGACGTGCGCATGGAGCCGGGCGATATCGTGGAGCTCGGCGGCTACACCTTCCGCCTCGACGGCGTGAGGGACGTGAGGGGGCCGAACTACGTCGCCGCTCGCGCCCAGGTCCAGGTCAGCCGTGAGGGCCGCGCCGTCACCGCCCTTTATCCCGAAAAACGCATTTATACGGTACAGAACATGCCGATGACGGAAGCCGCGATCGATCCCGGCTTCACGCGCGACCTGTACGTCTCGCTCGGCGATTCCGTGAGCGCAACCGCCTGGATCGTGCGCGTGCAGCACAAACCCTTCATCGACTGGATCTGGGGCGGATGTCTGTTGATGGCGCTGGGCGGCGCGATCGCCGCGAGCGACCGACGCTACCGGGTCGCAGCAAGGCAAACGCAGGAGCAGCATGCCGCGGCGCCCGCCGCTCCCTGACGATCCCGAAAAGGCAAGGATGAACCGCTTCATTTTGCCACTGGCCATCTTCGCAGCGCTGATCGCTTTGCTCGGAGTCGGTCTCACGCTCAATCCGCGCGAAGTGCCCTCACCCCTCATCGGCAAGCCAGCGCCGCATTTCGAGCTGCCGCAACTGCACGAGACCGCGAAAACCTTCACCGAAAAGGACATGCTCGGCAAAGTCTGGGTCCTCAACGTGTGGGCCTCCTGGTGCGTCACTTGCCGCGAGGAGCATCCCGTGCTCCTCGACCTCGCCGCGAGCGGCGCGGTGCCGCTCTACGGACTCAACTACAAGGACAAGCGCGAAGACGGCCTGGCGTGGCTGAAAGGCATGGGCGATCCCTACCGTCTTTCGATCTACGACTTCGACGGCAAGGTCGGCATCGATTACGGCGTCTACGGCGTGCCCGAGACCTACGTGATCGACAAGCTCGGCGTCATCCGTTACAAGCGCATCGGCGCGCTCACGCCGGAGATCGTCAAGGACAAGGTGCTGCCTCTGGTGCAAGAGCTCAGCCGTGGCTAGGCTCATTGCGTTTCTGTTGCTCGTGTCGCCAGCTCCGTGGGCTCACGCGAAGGAAGCCGCGCCCGCGGCGGCGGATCCGGCGCTCGAGCAGAGGGTCATGACGCTCGCCGCTGAACTGCGCTGCCTCGTCTGCCAGAACCAGACCCTAGCCGATTCGAACGCGCCGCTCGCCGAAGATCTCAGGAACCAGGTTCGGGAGAAGATGCGGCGGGGCGCGAGCGACTCGGAAATCGTCGACTACATGGTCGCGCGCTACGGCGACTTCGTCCTCTATCGCCCGCCGCTCAAGCTCACGACGCTGCTGCTGTGGTTCGGGCCTTTGCTGCTGCTTGCCGCCGGATTCGTCGTCCTCCTCCGCCGCGTTCTGCGCCGGCGGCCGGCACAGGATCTCGAAATGACCGCCACTGAGCGCAAGCGCGCGGCGGAGCTCCTCGCAGGAAGCGAGGCGGAGCGCCGGTGATCGCATTCGTCGTCCTCGGCGCCGTGCTCATCGCCGGCGCGCTGCTGTTCGTCGTGCCGCCGCTGCTGCGCCGCGGCCTGCCGACGGGCGCAACGCGCGATGCCGTCAATGTCGCGGTATACCGCGATCAGCTTCGCGAGCTCGAAGGCGACCTGCGCGCCGGAACGCTGGCCGCGGACCAGCATGAAAAAGCGCGCGGTGAGATCGAGGCCCGCCTGCTCGCCGATATGGGCGGAGGCGAGGCCCCGGCGCAATCTCCGCGGCGCGCGCGCGCCGCCGCGCTCGCTCTGGGCCTGGCCGTGCCGATCTGCGCGCTCGCCGTTTACGTGGCGGTCGGCAATCCCCGGGCCCTCTTGCCGCAGGCTGCCGAGGGCGGAAATCAGCACGGGTTGAGCGCGCAGCAATTCGAGGCGCTGGTTTCGCGGCTCGCGGCGCGCTTGAAAGACAACCCCGAGGATGCGGAGGGGTGGATGATGCTGGGGCGCTCGTACGCGGTGCTGGGGCGCTTCGGCGAGGCGAGCGAAGCCTACGCCAAGGCCGCCGTGCGCATGCCGCGCGATGCGCAGCTCCTTGCGGACTACGCGGATGCTCTCGCGATGGCGCAGGGCAGGACGCTGCAAGGGGAGCCGGAAAAAATAATACTGCGCGCACTCGCGATCGACCCCGACAATGTGAAGGCGCTGCTCCTCGCAGGCACCGCCGCCTTCAACCGGAACGACCCTCTCGCTGCGATACGCCATTGGGAACGGGCGCTGAGGGTTCTCCCCGAGGAATCCGACATGGTTCAACGGGTGCAAGCGAGCATCGCGGAGGCGCGCTCGCTGGGCGCCACTCCGGACGGAAAGGCACAGGTCGCAAAACGTGCACAAGCTCAACGCGGAAGCCGCGTGAGCGGCGTGGTCAGGCTCGCCCCGGAGCTCGCCGGAAGAGTCGCTCCCGGCGACACCGTCTTCATCTTCGCCCGGGCAGCCGAAGGTCCGCGTATGCCCCTTGCGATCCTGCGCAAGCGCGGGAGCGATCTTCCCGCCGAGTTCGCCCTCGATGATTCGATGGCGATGGCGCCGCAGATGAAGCTCTCCGCCTTCGCGCGCGTGGTGATCGGCGCGCGCGTCTCGAAATCCGCCAACGCGAGCCCGCAGCCCGGGGACCTGCAAGGCTTGAGCGCACCGGTGAAGGTGGGCGCCAAGAGCGTCAGCGTGGTGATCGACACGGAACTGCGCGAGCCTGCCGGAAAATAGCGATGATCACCGGGATGATGTCGCCGTGGCACGCGGAAAACCGTTGAACCTCGGTGAATCGACCGCGGACGGCCGCCTCGCGGAGAACGTCATGCATTTCGCCCGCGTGCTGCGCGCGGCGGGCCTGCCGATAGGTCCGGACCGAGTGCTCGACGCGGTGCGGGCGCTGGAGGTCGCCGGAGTCGAGCGGCGCGAGGACTTCTACTGGACGCTCGCGAGCGTCTTTCTCGGCCGGCGCGAGCAGTTCGAGATCTACGACCAGGCCTTCCACATCTTCTGGCGCGACCCGCAGCTCCTCGAGCGCGTCATGGCGATGTTCCTGCCGCAGGTCTATGGACGCCAAGGCCGCAACGAGGAGCCTTCGGCGTCCAATCGCGTCGCGGACGCGCTCTACCCGAAGCCGAAAAAGCCCAAGGAACCCCCGCCGGAGCCGCCGCAGGAAACCGAGCTCGATGCGAGCTTCAGCTTTTCGTCCCGCGAAGTGCTGCAGCACGCCGACTTCGAGACGATGACGAGCGAGGAGATAGCGCAGGCGAAAAAGATGCTCGCGAAACTGCGCCTGCCGATACCGGAAATCCGCACCCGGCGCTTCCAGTCCGACCCCCGCGGCGCGCGAGTCGACCTGCGCGCGAGCTTGCGCGCAAGCTTGAGGAACGGCGCGAAGATCATCCCGCTCAGGCGACGCTCGCCCCAGCGTCGCCACCCGCCGCTCGTGGTGTTGTGCGACGTGTCGGGCTCGATGAACCGCTACTCGAGGATGTTTCTCCACTTCCTGCACGCGATCACCAACGACCGCGACCGCGTGACGAGCTTCGTCTTCGGCACGCGGCTCACCAACATCAGCCGCTACCTACGCCATCGAGACGTGGACGTTGCGATGGGCGGAGTGTCGGATGCGATCGCCGACTGGTCGGGCGGCACGCGCATCGGCAATTGCCTGCGCGAATTCAACCTGCGATGGTCGCGCAGAGTGCTCGGACAAAACGCGGTCGTGCTGGTGATCTCCGACGGCCTCGACGGGGACGTCGGCGAGGGACTGGCGAAGGAGATGGAGCGCCTGCACAAGTCGTGCAGGAAGCTCATCTGGCTGAATCCGCTCCTGCGTTACCAGGGATTCGAGGCGCGGCCGGCGGGCGTGCGCGCGATGCTTCCGCACGTTGACGAGTTCCTGCCGGTACACAACGTCGCGAGCCTTGTCGAGCTCGCCCGCGCTCTCAAGGGTTCGCACGAATATCGCCGCGCGGCGTGACTTGCCTCAGCGCTCCGATCGGGCGTTGCTCCGTGGCGGATGTGCATATTCCACAATAGGGGGGTGGAAGGCTTCACTGTGCTTTTCTCGCCCGAAACCTATGCTGGTCACCGTGTGCAAATGAGGGTTGCACGGGCCGGGCAGACCGGAAACGCAAAGGGACAAGGAGCACAGACATGATCAAGAGCGCCAACTCGTACTCCAGCATGGATCAGCGCATCGACAGCATGCGGGTGAGCGAAAGTAACCGGCGGATCGCCAGGGAACACATGCGCGACGCGGACCTCGTCGCCGACCTCGTCTGCCGCGCCACCGAGAAACTCCGGTCCGCCGAGGATTTGTTGAGCAGGTTGTTCGCGCACCGCACCCAGTAGCGTCCAGGGAAGAGCATCCCCGGGAACGCGTGGCGCCGCCCGCTTCAGGTCGGCGTCTGTATTTCGAACGCCGCCACTTCCGTCGGATCAGCGCTGTAAGGATGCCCGAAGCTGATCGATCCGCGGCCGCGCAGAAGGACTTCCTCGCGCTTTACGGCCATTTCAGGCTCGCCTTGAAACGTAACGAAAGTGCCGTTGGAGCTGACGTCGACCAGAACGAATTTGTCGCGGCGTCGCTCGATCCGCGCATGCTCGCGAGACGCTTTGCGGTCCGCTATGACGACGTCGCAGGAGTTCTCCCGGCCGAGCTTTATCAGCTCGCGCCCCGGGCCCAGGATCATTTCCTTTCCGCCGTGCCTCAGGCACAGCCGCACCTGAGCCGGATTCGGCGGGCCGGGCGCCCGGCTCGCCATGTAGGTCAATTCCTCGCCTTGCCGCCACAGGACCTCGTGGACCTCGACTTCCTGCTCCCGCCCCTTGACGGGGAGCTTGTCGAGGGCACGGGTCTGATCCTTCATCGGCCCGGTCAATGCTTCCACGCACTCGCCGCCGGCAATGATCTGAGAAGGCTTGGCGAGCTTCACCATTCGAGCTGCCACATTGACGCAGTCGCCGAATACGTCCTGCCCCTCCTCCAGCACGGGACCGAATTGCAGGCCGACGTGGATCTGAAGGCGCTGCCCAGATACCGGTTCCTGCATCTCGACCCGCGATTGCATCTCGGTGGCGGCTTGGGTCGCCGCCAAGGCGGTCGGAAACACGCATAGGACCTCGTCGCCGATCGTCTGGACCACCCGCCCCCCGCAGCCGAGCGCCGATTCGCGCATGATATTGAGGCAGAGTCCGACGCACTCGAGCGCTCGTGCGTTGCCGAGCTTCTCGTACAGGCGCGTGCTCCCGGTGATGTCGGCGAACAGAACGGCGAGATTTACGGGCTTTTTTTCCATCGGAGAGGTGCGAGCCATTCTGGCGGCGGCGCAAAGTATAAGCCAAAAGGCCGAGGGAATAGGCCGCCGCTCCGACTTGAGCACCCGTTGCCGACTGCTCTAGAATGGCCACCAGAGACTGCGGAAGCGACGTCGGGAGGGACATGCGCACGTGCGGCCGGGGGGTGCTGGTACCCTGTCTCCAGTTTGTTGCGACCCTATTGGGCGCCTGTGCTTCCGCTTTTGCTCAAACCGCGGGCACCCTGACGCTGGCCGAAGGGAGCGTCGAGCTGATACGGGGCGCGACGCTCTACACCGTCACCCAGGGCGTGAGGCTGGGAGAGGGAGACATATTGTCGATCGACCCCAGAGGGCAAGCGCAAATAGAATTCCAGGATGGCGCGATCCTAAATCTCAGCCAGGGCGCGCGCGCCATGCTGACGACCATCGCGTCAGGAGCGCGCGGCCAGTCGGAGATCGCGGTCCTGTCCGGCTGGGCAAAGTTCACCCAGAAAAAATCCAGCAAAGGCCTGCAGTACCGCTATCTCACGCCGCGCGCCGAGATCAACGCCGGGGAAGCGACCGCGGTCCTGAACGCGGGAGACGGGTCCACCGACATATACCTCGAATCCGGCGCCGTGAGATTTTCCGAAATCGGCAGGAAAGGCGTCCAGAGAATCGCGCGCGACGCGAAGGCCGGCGAGTTCATCGTCCGCAGGGGCGAGCAGCCGGCAACCGTCGGCTCGCGCCCCTCCGCGGAGTTCGTAAAAAACATGCCACGGCATTTTCGGGACGACCTTCCGGTGTTGATCGACCGGTTCAAGAACAGGAGGTCGGAGCCCAAGCGCGAACACGAGGTGACTTACGCCGAAGTCGAAGCCTGGCTCAAAGCCGGCCCCCCGATGAGAAGAAACTTCGTTAGACGGTTTGAAAGTCGAGCCGGGGATTCCGAGTTTCGCCGCAAGCTGATCGAGAATCTCCGGGAACACCCGGAATGGGACAAAGTGCTGTTCCCTGAAAAGTACGCACCGAAGGACCCGGACAACCCGAAGGGCGGGCAACCCGGTACGCAACGGTAGGAGGCAAGGCCATGAGACTGATCGTCAAGTTCAACATCGTGTTCCTCGCAATTTTCCTGGTCGGTCTGGCCATCGCCGCCTACGTATCGCTCGACCTGCTGCGACAGAACGCGCGGGACGAGGTGCTCCAGCATGCCCGCATCATGATGGAATCGGCGCTCGCGACGCGCGGCTACACCTCCAAACAGGTGCGCCCGCTGCTCGAGACGCAGATGAAGTACCAGTTCCTGCCGCAGTCGGTTCCTGCGTTCGCCGCCAACGAGCAGTTCAGCGACCTGCGCAAGAAATTCACCGATTACGATTACAAGGAAGCGACTCTCAATCCAACCAATCCCCGCAACCGCGCTACCGACTGGGAAACCGACGTCGTGAACCAGTTCCGCCAGGCGCCGGACCGCGCCGAGATCATCGGCGAGCGCGATACCCCGACCGGGCGGGCCCTGTACATGGCCCGGCCCCTGCAGATCAAGGACGCAGCCTGCCTGTACTGCCACAGCACCGTGGACACGGCTCCTCGGACCATGATCGAACTCTACGGTCCGGCGAACGGCTTCGGCTGGAAGCTGAACGAGGTGGTCGGAGCACAGATCGTGTCCGTCCCCATGACCTTGCCCATCAAGCGCGCCAACGACACCTTCAAGGTGTTCATGATCTCGCTCACCGGGGTCTTCGCTTTCATTTTCATCGCCCTCAACCTCATGCTTCATGCCATCGTGATCCGACCCGTCACCCGGCTGTCGCGGATCGCCGACGAGGTAAGCCTCGGCAATCTCGACGCCCCGGAATTCGCGAGCAAGGGCAAGGACGAGATCGCAATTCTCGCCGGATCGTTCAACCGCATGAGAACGAGCCTGGTGCAGGCGATGAAGATGCTCGGGGAGTGAAGGCCGTCACGACGGTCCCGGAGACTAGTGGCAGTTCTCAAGCAACTCGGCAAGTACAAAGTCGTCGAAGTCATCGGCAAGGGGGCGATGGGGATCGTCTACAAGGGATACGACCCAGTGCTCGAGCGGCATGTCGCGCTGAAGACGCTGCGCAAGGAGCTCGTCGACGAAAAACTCGCCGCGCAGATCATTGCGAGGTTCAAGAACGAGGCGCTCGCCTCCGGTCGCCTCAACCATCCCGCGATCGTCGGCATCTACGAATACGGCGAGAACAAGCAGCTCGCCTATATCGCGATGGAGTATGTTCAGGGCCGCGGGCTGCGGGACTTTCTCGCCCGCCAGGAGCGCTTCGGCCTGCAGGACGTGATGACCATCATGAGCCGGTTGCTGGACGCCCTCGACTACGCCCACGAACACGGCGTAGTCCACCGCGATATCAAGCCCCAGAACATCATCATGACGCCGGACGGCCGTCTCAAGCTTGCAGACTTCGGGATTGCCCGGATCGACCGCTCCAACCTCACCCAGGTCGGGTCCATCATGGGCACCCCTGCGTACATGTCACCGGAGCAGTATGCGGGGCAGCAGGTGGACCGGCGCAGCGATATCTTTTCCTGCGGTGTCGTCCTCTACGAGTTGCTGACCGGCGTGAAGCCGTTCGAAGGTCCGACCGAGACTGTCGGGTACAAGATATGCCACGAACCCCACCGCAATCCTTCGGAAATCAATCCCCAGGGCGTTCCCGAAGTCTTCGACGCAATCCTCGACAAGGCGCTCGCGAAGAAGCCGGAGGACCGGTACGCCACGGCCCGCGAGTTCGCGGGGGCTCTCGCCAAGGGTTTCGAGAGCCGTGGCGGTGCGCCGGTACCGAGCGAGGCGACCGTCCTCCCCACGATCATTCACCAGGACCGGCCGGAAACGACCTCCCCGCCCCCGGGATGGGAGGCGGGGCGCTTGCGTGCGCTCGAGGAGCTGCTTGCGCCCTATGTCGGCCCGATGGCGAGAGTGCTGGTCAGGAGATCGGCAAGGACCACCACCGATGGCCCTACGCTCGTGCGCCTTCTCGCCGAGAGCGTTTTGTCAGAGCGCGACGGCAAGGCGTTCGCTGCGGCGGCGCTCGAGAAGGTTTTCGCGATCGGGCAGCCCAAGGCCGCGCCCGACGCGTCGTCTCCCGATCTTTCGAGCAGGCCCATCGAGGCCGTAGATATCGACAAGGCTGCCGGGCGGCTTGCACCTTATGTAGGTCCGATCGCCAAGGTGATGGCGAAGAAGGCCGCCGCGCAGGCGCACGACCTGAAAGCGCTCTATCAACGGCTCGCTGAAAACCTCGCCGACCCGGACAAGCGATCCGAGTTTCTCAAGAACTCCGGCTACGGAGAATAGTCGGCCTAGGCGACGAGCCTCGGCAACAATCTGAGCGCGTTTTCGCGTTCGATAGAGCGGAGGTCGTTCGGCTTGAAGCGGAACGAAGCGAGCCCTTCGATCTCCTCAGCTCCGTCGCGGAACGGAAAGTCGGTACCGAAGAGCACTTGCGCGGGTGTAACGATCTTCATCAGCGCCGCAAGCGCTCCCGAATGGTTCCCCTGGGCCGTGTCGTAATAGAACTTCTTCAGCTCGTACATCAGGCCTTTCGGGATCCGCTCCTTCGCGCGCTCATTCATGTCCATCTCATGGCGAATGAAACGGCTCAGCAGGAACGGCATTGTGCCGCCGCTATGCGAGAAGATCCAGCGGATGTCCGGGTAGCGTGCCGCGGTACCGCTGAACACGAGGCTCGCGATCGTTCGCGTCGTGTCGGTCGCGTACTCGACGACCGCCGGCGGCACCTCGCTCTTGATGTTCCTGCAGCAATCGGGTGAAAGCGGATGAGTGTAGATCACCGCCTTGCGCCGATTGAGCTCCTCCCAGACCGGTGCGAAGGCTCCGTCGCCGAGATATTTGTCCTGGTAGCTCGTCATCAGGCCGATGCCGTCCGCCTTGAGCGTGTCGAGGGCGTAGCCGATTTCCTTGAGCGCTCCTTCGGTATCGAGAAGCGGCAGCGTCGCGAAGCTCGCAAAGCGGCCCTTGTGGTCGCGCGCGAGCTCGGCGCCGAACTCGTTCGACGCGCGCGCGATGCGCCGACCCTTCTCCACGTCCGCGGTCACGGCGCTCGGCTGGATGAGCGAGAGCACCGACACCGCGATGCTGCTCTTGTCCATGTCCTCGAGCGACATCTGGGGCGACCACTTGAAGGTCGAACCCGCGCGGCGACCGCCGACTTCGTCGAGATAGCCTGGGTACGTGAGGTGGTGATGGACGTCGATGCGGTGCGGTTTGCCTGCGGCTTTCTTCGCGCCCTGCGCCAGGAGTTCGCCGGGAAGAACGGCGGCGGCACCCAATGCTGCGAGCTTGCTCAAGAATCCGCGCCGCGGCGAGCCGCAGCCGCAGGGCAGAACAGGAGCGCTGTTGTTTTCTGAAACGGACATCGTGCCCCTCCTCCTGAGAGATCAATAGTTCGTCGCTTGTTGATATGGCGGTAGGCCCATGCGGTGCAGGAGGTCCTGGAACCGGGAGTCGGAGCGAACAGATTCAAGGCTGTGCTCCGTTTTGAGGTGGGTCAGAGTCGGATCACGCGCCCTAAAGGCTTTCTCTAGCCACCCAAATGCTTTGTCCTTTTCCCCGAGCAAGGCGTAGTCACAGGCAATGAAGAACGCCGGAAGATGTCCGTACTTCACATTCCGATGTAACTCCCTGATATCGCCTCGCAGATAGGTCTTCTTGGCCTCTGCATAGCCTGACGCGAGATACTTTTGCTCAACCAAACCGGCAAGCTCTTTCTTACCGCCCAGTCTGAGCGCGGTGAGCAATTCGGCCAGGGCTTCTTTCTCCATTCCCCTGCGCTCGTATATCGCAGCCATCCGGCGATGACGCACGTCAGAATTTGCATCCGGGTCAGGCGTCTGGCGAAACTGTTCGAGGGCTTCATCGTAACGGCCGGCGAGGAACAATGCGGCACCCAAAGAGTTGTGCTTGTTCCCCGCGAGGGGATCGAGCTCGAGCGCACGTTTCATCTCCGGGATGGATTCGTCTACCCGCCCCATGTATACCAGGTGATAGCCGTACCTTTGGTGAGCCTCAGCGTCGTTCGGGTCGATTGCGATGGCGCGCTGAATCTCCTTCATCGCGGCGGCCCAGGCCCACTCCCGCGCATCAAGAAAAGCCAGTGACGTGTGGGCTTGGATAAGTGTTTCGTCAAGCTGTAGCGCTCTTAGAGCCGCCTGCTTGGCTTTTAGAAAAGCCATCTGCCTGGGCAACCAATTGAAATTGCCCGAGCGAGCGTAAGCCCAAGCCAATCCGGCCCACGCTTCCGCGTAAGTTGGGTCTTTATGAATGGCTTGTTCAAAATACACGATACCTTTTTTCGTACCTTCTTCGATCCACTCCTTACTTTCATAAAGGCCCTTGAGATAGGCTTCGTACGCTTCGGGGTTAACCGGGCGGGCCCTGGCTAGCCGAGTCTGCTCCTGGGGCGACAGCTTGATTTTGACTGCCTTCGCGATGGCTCGGGCTACGTCGTCCTGCAGAACCAGCACGTCTCGCAGGTCGCGCTCGTAGGTCTCCGACCACAGGTGGCGGTCCGTGGCCGCCTGGATCAATTGCGCCGTGATCCGCAGTCGGTCTCCCGAGCGCAGCACCGCTCCTTCCACCACCGCGTCCACATTCAATTCCCGCGCGATCTCGGGCAGGGTCTTGTGCGTACCCTTGTAGTGCCTCGCCGAGGTCCGGGAAATCACCCTTAATCCGCTGATTTTCCCCAGTTCGGTAGTTAGCTCCTCGGTCATTCCGTCGGCGAAATACTCCTGCTGGGGATCGCCCGATAGGTTCTCGAGTGGAAGCACGGCGACAGACTGAATGGGCTGGGCAGCGATCCTGCTCAGCAGCCGCTCCCGTAAGCCGGCCACATTCAGGCCGAAGAGCAGTGCCAGCAATATTCCTGCGCCCACCCCTACTGCCGCGAGCAAGGAACGTACGCCGGTTCTTTGCGTCCGCTCTCTTTCCATCTCCGGCAGGCCGGGGCTGGACACAGCCGCCATCGGCTCCATCAAGACAGGCGGCCCTGCCACTGTCGTGCTGCTTGGCGCCGCAGTTTCGGAAGGCGTGCGGCCTCCTATACCAGGAACCACTGTCTCTACGGGCGCGATGAACCGGTAGCCGTGCCGCGGCAAAGTCTCCACAAAGCGCGCATTTTCAGCCGAATCTCCCAGCGCTTCCCGCAGCTTGTTGATTGCTTTGTTCAGGCCGTTTTCGAAATCGACGAAAGTATTGGCGGGCCAAAGTCTCTGCTTCAATTCCTCCCGCGTGATTACCTCTCGGGGGTACTCCAACAACATGGCCAGCACCTGAAGGGGTTGTTCCTGAAGCTTGACCTTGACTCCTTGCTTGCGCAGTTCGCCCGCTCGCGGATCAACCTCGAAAGTCCCGAATCGAATCGGTCGCCCGAGGCTCGTTTTCTGTTCCATGGAAAGCTGCTTGTTTTAAGTGCCATCATTATATAACCCCAAAAAGTCTTGATTCAAACTTGGCCGAGCTTGAGGGCAGTTCCACTCGCATCCGCCTCATATCCAAGGGGATAACAGGGAAGGAACATTCCACGTAGAAAGAAGCCATTTTCCATTGACCGTCGTTGTGGGCTTGCGCAAGAGTGGGCGCGAGCAATGCGAGATGTTTAGAAATCAGGAGAAACCGTGCGCGGGCTCGAAGCGTGCGCGGGCTCGAATAGCAGCGGTCGGCTCGGAGATTCCAATATGGAGTGCAAAGTGAATTCGCTCATGCCCAAGGCGGTAGCTCTCGGTGCTCTTTCCTTCTTCCTCGGTTATGCCGACGGCGGTCCTTACCTTCCGAAAGCACAAGGGGTCGGAGTAAGCGAATCTGCGCTGGAAGGAGAGGACGACCACAGCGATTCCGACGGCATCCAAAGAAGCATCGTTTGCTTCTCGGTCAAGAACGGAACCGACGTGAACTCGTCCTCCCTGACGGGAACACTGTTCCACCGCGGGCACTACACCTCTGCGAGCAAGGCGATCCTGCTCAACCACGGCACCGCCTCGACTCGCCTCCAGTGGGATGGCGGCGCCGCCGGCGATGCGTCGCCGCGGACAGCGCGTCTGCTGGCTAGCGCGGGGTACGTGGTGATCACGTACGACCGGCTCGGGTTTGGTGAGAGCGTCTACTCGGGGGATCCCCGGACGCTCACGCAATTGAATTCAGTGTTCATGATGAACCAAGTGATCACCCAAATCCGAAACGGCACGTTCACGCGGACGAGGGTACCCGAGGACGACCAGCCGGCCCCAGTCTGTCCGACGGGTACTCAGGCGCGCTTCGGAATGCCGACCGTCATCATAGGCGGCCACAGCAGCGGCGGTGTCCAGGTGATGAACTATGCAACTCGCTACCATGACGTGGGCGCGGTGATCATCTTCAATTCGGCGGGCCCGCCCCAGTCTGCAGCAGCAATGGATATCAACAGCCGGGTTGTGGCTCCGCAGGTCGCCGCTAACCTTCCGTACATCTACCTCTTTGGCCCAGGCCCCTCTGGGATCTCCACTGACTGTCTGAATATGGTCTTCTACCAGCCTGGCGCCGACCCGGAGGTCTACAACACGAACTGCGCCAATCAAAACCGCCTGGTGACGCCGATTGGCGATCAGACCACTGCTATACGCGGCCCTACGCTTGCTCGCATCGGCCAGCACTTGTTGGGGGCGACCCCTCTCCTCTTCTTGATCTCGGATCACGATGCGTTTGTGACCCCCGCGAGTCAGGACCAGCAAGTCGCCTTCTTCCGGGCAAACGCGGATACCACGACGCTGATTCAGCCCAATGCGGGACACAGCAGCATGTTCCACCGCTCGGCGCCTCAAGGTGTGGATGGGATCGTGGCCTGGCTCGCGAGCAAGGGTCTCGCTCCGGCCGACCCGCGTCACGACGAGGATCGAGACGATCAGGGCGACGACCACGACGACGGCCTCTCGACTCCCGATTTCGAGCTGAACTAGACCCGCTTCATGTCCTGAATCTCGTCCGGCTTTAGCTTCAGGCGGCGTGACAGATCGGTATTCGGATTCTGAACGGAATGCTAGTACTCAGAAATTCACTTGCGGGCCCGCAACTAGAAGGCGAACCGCAATGATCGCGAAGCTCCGGGTCGTGGCTCGTGTGGTGCTGTTCTCCTCGGTGGGCGACAAGGGCCACACCACTCTGGCGATCCCGTGGATCGCCACGCACGTGACGCCTGCGGCTCGCTACTGGGGGCTGGCACATGATCGCGTTCCCGCCCTCCCGCCAATCCGTGCGAATTGGGATTCCCTCGGCATGGACGCCTTCGGCGCGGCCGTGGCTCCGGAGACGAGTGAGCCTCCGTGTGACTTCACGCACATGCTCGTGACCGATCTCGTGCCGCAGGGGGCTCGTTTAGCGGCAACCACGCCCATGGCAGCACTGCCTTTGACCCCGATACGCCGCTTGGGGCGGACGGAACGCCCGTCCTGCGGGACGCCTGGCGATATCTGCTGACCGCTAGCACAGCCGATGAGGACAACAACGACGAGAGCGATGAGAACGAGGGCGAGAACGGCGGCAGGACGTCCATGCCGGCCACCGAGAGACGACACTAATCGGTAAGAACTCAACGCAGACAGTCCTGCCGTTGCCGCAGGGCGTGCCGCACGACCACGGCCAAAGGGAGATCATGTGATGCGGAAACTTGTGCTTGTGCTGATCATAGTTTCTTTGACGGCGGGCTGCGGCGGGGGAGGCAACTCCGGGGGAAGCCCAGGGATCACTGCAGGAGCGTGGGATGTATCCCAATGGGACAACGCCACCTGGGGTCCGTAAGTCGAAGAGCCAAAGAGTCGAAAGGGTACTCCAGACCAACCAAGGGAGTCTTACGATGCTTTACTTTCGGAAAAAGAGATTTTCCGCAGGCCTGCTGTCAGTGATTTTTGTCTGGGTTGCGGTATCAGCGCATGCACAGGTAACGATACCGAATACGTTCACCTCTGGAACGACGATAAGCTCTAGTCAAGTGAACGCCAATTTCACTGCGCTGAAAAACGCAGTGGATCCCTTGCTGGTCTCCAGCTACTTTCAGTTTGGGAATCTTAATTTTGCTCCTACCAACATTACTTTCCCGCGGACATGTACCAAACTTGCTACAACCGGTACAGCCCATACATTTACAAAGAGTCGTGCTGACACGAAGATCGAGGTCCACGTCAATTCGAGGTTTTTCGGAGGCACTTTTTCTGGCGCTGCTGGAGGAGTAGTGTTTCAGGTAAGAATCGACGATATTCCCACTACCCTTGTTGAAAATCTCGGCTCCATTGTAGTGACCAATACCTCTGAATTTCTCTCTATCTATGCCGTTTTTCAAGGCCTCGCAGCCGGGTCCCATACCATAAGCGTATGCGGGCTAACCGATCCTGGTACAAGCTCGGGTGCCGTCTCGGGTGTCGTTGTAGATCCAGGAGGCTGGGGAGGAACGATAATTGTGAAAGAAGTCTTGTAGAAACATAGTGAGGCGGTTCGCGAGTTGAAGCAGGGGCTCGCATCGGGTCCCTGTCATCGCGGCGAGCGAAAATACGCCTTCACTCCTTTTTAGTCAGAGTCTCGGGCAGCATCGGCATCTCCTCGTTCCATGACCCCTCGGGGTCGAAGGTGTAGCGCTCCCGCTTTGAAAACCTCTCCGGCGCGAGGGAATAGCAGAACATCGCCATGACAAACCCGAATAGCTCAGTGCGGATGAGAGGCGGAGGCGCCACGGGGCAGTTAACTCGTGGCGCCTTTGCTCTTGGGGGCACTTTCACCGACTCGTTAGAGCGGCCTCTTCATACAGGAGGTGCGCTGAAGATCGTGAACGCTATCCAACGCGTTTCAGGGAAATGATCGGCACCTGTACCGTCGGGCTCCGTGGATGCCGCGTTCTGTTCCTCACGCTGCTAGTAGTTGGCGCAAAACGTAGGCACTAATTCCGACGAAAACACCAGATAAGAGCCTGGGAGACCGCTTCATGCGTCTGGCTTCACCCCCTCCCGATACCCACACCAATACCCACACTTCACTCGCGATTGATTGAAACACTCTGACGCCGTTTGAAACGGTGCAGAAGTGGTTTACAGAGGGAAAATCCCCGAAAGACCGGAGGACTTGAAGCGGATTGAAACGGTCTGAAATAGCAGCGTGGACTATGATGGCGATATGGTAACAATTCATCGTAACTAAGTGATATTGCTATCCCCGAGCGCGAGCTACCGGCGTTCCTCTCAAAGCTGGACGCCTATCCAATCCTTAGAACTTAGTGATGTGGTTACGAATGAGAGCGAGGGTGCATTCATCGGCGCCCCAGACTTCGACATTCGCCATGATGAGGTAATCCTGAATCACCTGAGGCCCCACACCCGCGATGTAGATTCCGTGCACATTGTGGCCGGTTAGATTCAACATGCCAGTAAACTCGGTGGTTTGCTCCTGACCCGGCCCACCGGGAACCACCGGGGACTGTGAGACGATCTGGTGGTTGCTGACGACCTGCCACAGCAGCGCCAACACTTGATCCACCGTCGTTGGTACGAGAGGCCCGTATGCAAAAGCGAACTGGGCTTCCGCATCCCCTGTGGGTGACGAGATGTCGATGCTCGAGGTGGATTCCACCCCCTGCCAGTTGGTGTCGGGAACAAAGTAGGCGTACAGGTTGCTTTGGCGGTGGGCCCAGTTCGCCATCGCCTGAGTATCGGGCAATGTGCCACCGCAGGCCTGCGGGGTTTGCGCAGCTCCGCCACCACCGTTGCCCCCGCCGCCGCCCCCGCCCCCGCAGCCAGCTCCGGCAGCCAGGGCGGCAAGCAGAAGCGCGGACCGCGCCCACCGAAGGGGGCAAGCCATCCGGCTCGGCATTCGATTGCTGGAATCAAACCGTTTCATGGCGAACCCCCTCCTCGTTCTGCGCGGGTATTTCAATGATGAAGATATGCGGGGTATCCGAGCGGTTCTGTGCGCTAACCCACATTGGGCAAGGGAGCTTAGATGGTGATACCTCGATGGGTCAGACCCGAACCTGACAGCCAGTACCCGCGTTCCCACCCGTTTCACGGTTGGTGCAGCCTTCCAGCAGCGGCGGACGAAGGGTATGTAAAGAAGATGTCAGCTTCGCGCACCTATAGTGCGAATCGTTGCTCGTCTAGCGTCTCAAGGGAGAGAACCATGACCGAAAATACGTTAGGCAGCACTGCGCGCACCGCCATGAATATCTTTGCTTACTGCTTGTTCGGTGCGGGCGCGTTCGTGAGCATTCTCAACTTTTATCTTTCCTTCATTCAGCCAGCCATCTACCGTTTGCGCCATCGTGAGTATCGCGTCGTCTCTGGCTTGCCGCTGATTGGTTCGCTGCTGTTGGTCGTATCTTTCTTCTGCTTTTCATCCGGGCATCCGCTGCGATCGGTGGCGCTCATCGTCGCACTGCTCGACACAGGAGGTATTCATTGGTTTTGCGGCACTATTTTGTATCATTGGGTTCGTGACCGACACACCCAGCGGTGAGGAGACCGTGCGGCTTAACCATACGCTGCAGCGGACCCTGCCTATAGGGGCTGGTTATGCGTCCGTACCGGTTCGTTCGAGTGGCGCGGGAACTCATCGATTACTGTCTATGAGCGGATCTCTTACGGTCGATGACTTTGAATGGAATCTCTACAGGAGGAGTTATGCATAAGACATTTGCAAGGATGTGCCTTGTCGGTAGTTTTGTAATCGCGCAAGTCAGCTTTGCGCAAGAGACGGGAAAGGAAGAGCTAAGGGAGCACCCCAGAATTGCCGCTGCAATTCGAGAGCTTCACGGCGCGATCGAATACATGGAGCGGGCGCCTCATAACTTCGGTGGCCACAAGGCCCAGGCGATTGCCGATTGCCGCAAGGCGATCGAGCAGCTTCGCTTGGCCATGCAGTACAGAGCATCGCAGGACAATAGGAGGAGCAAGAAATGAGCACTGGCGCTCGGAATGAAGCCACCGTACCTAACCGCGGCGCCTAACCCTCCCATCGGCGATTTGGCGGCGGAGGGACGCATGATTTCGTTGCGGTGCGCGTGGCTCGCAGGTTTGCTGCTTGCCGCTGCCGCATGGGCGCAGGACTCCGCGCCCGGATATCCGGGCCGCCCGATCCGCATCATCGTTCCCTTTCCGGCGGGCGGGGCGGCCGACGCGCTGCCGCGCATCGTCGGTGAGAAGCTCGCGGCGCGCTGGGGGCAGCCCGTCGTCGTGGAGAATCGGGTCGGAGCTTCCGGGAGCATCGGCGCGGAGGCCGTGGCGCGTGCGGAGCCGGACGGCTACACGTTGCTCGCGACACCCCCTGCACCGCTGGTGATCAATCCCAGCCTGTACCTGAAGCTCCCCTACGACCCGACGCAGTTCGTGCCCGTGGCGGTGATGGCAGCGATCCCGAGCGTCCTTCTCGTCAACGCGGCAAAGGTCCCGGCGAACACGCTCCAGGAGTTCATCGCGTTCGTGCGCGCGAACCCGGACAGGCTCAACTATGCCTCCCAGGGCACGACCACGGTTTCGTTTCTCACGACCGAGATGTTCAAGACCGCGGCCGGGAGCTTGAGAATCACGCACGTTCCCTACAAAGGCACGGCGCCAGGCCTCGCCGCGCTGCTCGCGGGCGAAGTGGAAATGATGTTCGACAATCTCGGGGTGACGGTGCAGCACGTTCGCGCGGGCAGGCTGAAGGCGCTCGCGGTCGGCAGCGGGCGGCGGGCAACTTCCCTTCCCGAGGTGCCGGCAATGGCGGAGTTCTATCCGGGATTCGTATCGATCGCGTGGTTCAGCGTTTCGGCCCCGCCGAAGACGCCCGCTGCGATCGCCGAGAAGCTTTCCGCCGCAATCGCGGAAATACTGAAGCAGCCGGACGTCGCCAGGCGCCTCGAAGCGCTGTCGGCCGAGCCGATCGGCAGCACTCCCGCGGGGATGGCGGCGATTATGAGGGACGATGCCGAGCGCTGGCGCGGCGTGATCCGCGCCGCCGGCGTGAAACCCGAATGAGCGCCGCACTAGAAGGAGCGACCATGCTAACCGGCTTCCGCGCCATGGCCCGCTACAACCGCTGGATGAACGAGCGCATCTACGAGGTCTGCGAAAAGCTGCCGGATGCGGAGCGCAAGGCGGACCGCGGCGCCTTCTTCCGCTCGATACACGGCACGCTCAATCACCTGCTGCTCGGCGATAGACTTTGGCTCGGAAGATTCCTTGCACGCGAGTTCCGAGCCGGAACGCTCGGCGACGAGTTGTACGGGGATTTCTCCGAACTGCGCCGCGAGCGCGCCAAGACCGACGCCGAGATCCTCGAATGGGTGGAGACCCTGAACGAAAAGCGCCTCGCCGCGCCCCTGAAGTTCCGCAGCATGGTGGGCAACCGCGACAGGAGTTTTCCCCTGTGGTTCGCGGTGCAGCACTTCTTCAACCACCAGACGCACCACCGCGGCCAGGTGACGACGCTCCTCATGCAAGCGGGCGTGGACCCTGGCGTAACCGACCTGATGTGGCTCCCGGGGATGGAAGAAGCGGCTTAGAAGTCGTTTCTACTTGTAAAACACGTGCCCGCCGATACGTGCAAGGGGCCGCTTGCCTCTTGCCCAATCGGGCTTGATATAAGTCGCATGAAAGAACATCGCGCCCTCCAGCACCGGCGCCTCCCGTTCATAGTAGACCGCCTCAGCCACTTCCCAGGCGCGCAGCCAGTCCTCGCCCGTCGGGGTCGGCAGTGAATCGAACTCCGTCCAGGAAAAGGCACCGACGTAGCGCTTTCGGAGCGGATCCCAGTTTTTCTGGTAGACCACGCCGCAGACCGTATCGGAGTATCGGCCCGAGGCCCTGCGATTCATCGTAACCTCCGCCACCGCGTATTGACCGGCCACAGGCTCGCCCCGCGCTTCGAAATACACGTTCCGCGCAAGGCAGGCCAGACTCCGCCGGTGGTCTTGATGCTCATAGGCCGCCCGCAGCGCAAAAACGAAGATCGTGGCGACCAGGCCGAGAACCAGGGCGAATACCCAGGGCTCCCTGTCCCAGGCGTGCCAAGACACGCGCAGGTGGTACCACCTGCGCGACACCGCCCAGCCGAGGCGGGAAGGAAGATCCGCGAAAAAAAGTCTCGAGAGCATGTCATCGGCTCCGAACCGGGTCGTCTCAATAGGTCGCCGCCACCCGGTTAACGGGCGAATGGTCTTAAGAGTGCACCGCCTTGTCAAGATTGCAAGCCCGCGAACCCGCCGGAGGAAGGATTTCGCGTCTCCCCTGTGAATTAGTTAATAAGCGGGCCTATGACTTTGGCATAGTCTTATGGTCTCCCCGTTGTTGCGTCGGGGAAGGGGGCGAAGGTCATGAGAATGAACACCACCCTGGTGATCAATTCCAAAGGCGGGTCCGGGAAGACCACCATTGCGACCAACCTGGCTAGTTACTTTGCAAGCCGGGACATCCCGACAACCGTCATGGACTACGACCCGCAGGGGTCGAGCCTGCATTGGCTGCGTGTCCGTACCCAGCCTCGGGCGAGAATTTACGGGGCCAATGCCGCGCCTCAGAAGGGCGGCCGCATCCGCAGCGTCGAGATGCACGTGCCGGCGGACACACAGCAGCTCATAGTCGATGCGCCCGCCGGCACCTCGGGTCTGCTCCTGCAGGAGATGCTGAGCAAGACCGACGGCATCCTCATTCCGGTCGCGCCCTCGGCGATCGACATTCACGCAACGGCCAATTTCGTCAGGGACCTCCTCCTCGTGGGCAGAATCCGCACGCGCAATATCCGGCTGGCCGTGCTGGCGAACCGGGTCCGCAGCTCGATGCCGGTGTATCAACCGCTCGAGCGGTTTCTCAATTCGCTCGGTTTGCCGTTCCTGACGCGGATCAGCGATTCGGACGTGTACGTCAAAGCCGCGGAGGCGGGAATCGGGATTTTCGAAATGGCCCCTTCCGCGGCGGCCGTGGAATGCGCGGAATTCATGCCGATCGTCGAATGGGTGGGCAGAGAGCGGGATCCCGTGGCGTCCGCGGACGGAAATGTCATCGATCTCGCGCTCAGGCGGCGGATCGAAAGGCCCCAGACGTTCTCACTGATCGGCTCCGGTCCCTGAACCGCCCCTCCTAGAGCGGTATCGCGAGCAGCGTATCCACGCTGCGGCTGTCCAGGACCACGACTCTTTCCTCGAACTGCGGCTCGCCGCCGTCGCCGTTCATGCGGATGCGGTCGAGGTAGCGGCCGCTCGCGAACAACATCGACTCCCCAGTGTGCATGATGCGCACGACCTGGAAGTTCGAGCTCGCGCGCGTGGTGTTCGCATCCACCCGCTCGACAAGCGTCGAGGACACCGTGTGCCGGTAACGCTGCGCCTCGTAGATGTTGGCGTGCCGCAGCGCCGAGACGCGGTCGGCGAGCATTGCGCGCGAGTCGGCGTAGATGATGGACAGGGGCAGGCCGCGCTCGAGATTCTCCGCGGTGGTGATACGGTAGCAGCCCTTCTCCACGAAGAAGCCCGGCCAGTCTTCCAGCCGGTCGTCATCGATGGCGTGGACGTAGCGGGCGAGGAGGTTCTCCACCGCGAACTGGAGCGCGGCGTCCATCCGCTCAGAGGTCCATGTGTCTGCGGTACTGCTGCCACAGGCCGCGCACCGAGGTCTCGGTGACGCGCGACTCGTTCGACTCGACCGTGCGCCCGCCCATTTCTACGAACGACGAACGTTCCGACGCACCTGCCGCGCCGCGCTGGACGAACCCGGTCGCCGCGCCGTCCTCAAGCGAGATGTAGCCCGCCGGGCCGACGAGATTGGCCTGCTTCATGCGCAGCTCGATCATCTTCGCGTCGTCCGACGCATAGCCGAAGCAGGTCCACACCAGCTCGGTGCGGCCCACGCC
>JACXTT010001399.1_pt1 | contig 40044 bp, 39 predicted proteins | sample 9270951 | NCBI WGS metagenome assembly JACXTT01 (sample SAMN15532306, study PRJNA645909) | rock metagenome | isolation source: weathered quartz diorite | place: Puerto Rico | collected 2017-06-21
TGGTATCAAGATGCGCTCCGACCGGAAGCACTCTTCAGATAGCGCTCGAGGTCAGTCGCTCGCTTGCTATTGTTGATGGCTATCGCAGTCTTTATTCGCCACGGGCGGAACTTGGATGTGTGCGGCACTTCTCCGCCATAGTGCCGGCGGAGGCGATCGTGGAGATCGTCTGTCAGGCCCACATAGAAACGCTCGCGGTCCACTTGACTTTGCAGAATGTTAACGTAGCAGAATTCCATTCCTGGTTTACTGGCTTGCCGAGTCGTCCGCCTTCGCTTCGCTTTGGCGCGACAAGTAGTTCGAGCGCTACCAGGACGTCGCACGAGGCCCGCCTTCGCCTCAAAAGCAGGCTTCGGCGCGGCAGTCTTCGTTCCTCGCTGCGCTCAGAACGAAGACTGGAGGCGGCGGGAGTTGAACCCGCGTCCTTGGCAAATCTACCAGCCGCGACTACATGCTTAGTCAGGAGAAAGTTTTCTGCCGCGTGATTACGGCCTGACACCGACTCGCGCAGCCTAGCCCGCAGGATAAGAGCTTCAGTTGCAAGCGCGCAGGCGCCGCCCTCAACCTAACCTGCTGTCGCGTTCGTCCGGCGTAGCAGGTGTCCACCGGCGAACGTCACGGCGCATTAGGCCGCGAGAGCTAGTTCTTGATTAGCTGTTTTGTTTTGGTCCGATGATTAACGAGGCCAACGAACCATCCTCGGCATGCCGCCTCTGGCGTATCTTCCAAGTCGAAACCAGTACGCCCCCGTAGCGGAACTGCAAAATTATCGGCTATTCCTAGCGCCAGGTCAAGGCAAGGCCATCAATGATGTGACGCGCAAGAGACAGAAAAGCGAGGCTGGCTTGCGCCAACCTCGCTTGATGCTCTTGATTTATTTACGTTGGAATGGACGCGGCTTAGTAGTCCATATCGCCCATGCCGCCGCCGTGGCCGCCCGGCATCGGAGCTTTCTTCTCCTTCTCCGGAATCTCGGTCACGAGGCATTCGGTGGTCAACAGCAAGCCGGCAATCGAAGCCGCATTCTGCAGAGCCGTGCGGGTGACTTTCTTCGGGTCCACCACGCCGGCTTTGACCAGGTCTTCATATTCGCCGGTCGTGACGTTGTAGCCTTCGTTGCCCTTGCGTTTCTTGACTTCCTGCACTACGACCGAGCCTTCGACGCCGGCGTTCTCCGCCAGCGCACGAGTCGGGAACTCGATGGCGCGCTTGACAATGTCGATCCCAATCCGCTCATCATCGTCGCCACCCTTGACGGCCTCAATCGCCGGAATGCAGCGGAGCAAGGCCACGCCACCGCCGGCGACAATGCCCTCTTCGACAGCCGCGCGGGTCGCATGCAGCGCGTCTTCGACGCGAGCTTTGCGTTCCTTCATCTCGGTTTCGGTCGCGGCGCCGACATTAATGACGGCCACACCACCGGCGAGCTTGGCCAGACGTTCCTGGAGCTTCTCGCGGTCGTAATCGGAGGTGGTCTCTTCAATCTGGCGGCGGATTTGATTGACGCGGCCCTGGATCTCGGAGTTCTTGCCGTGGCCTTCAACGATCGTGGTGTTTTCTTTGTCCACCACGACGCTCTTGACGCGGCCGAGGTCCTCGAGGTTCAGACTCTCGAGTTTGATGCCGAGGTCTTCACTGATGAACTTGCCTCCGGTAAGGATGGCGATGTCTTCGCACATGGCCTTGCGGCGGTCGCCGAAACCAGGGGCCTTGACAGCGCAGACATTCAGCGTTCCGCGGAGCTTATTCACCACGAGAGTCGCAAGCGCTTCGCCTTCGACGTCCTCGGCGATGATGAGCAGAGGTTTGCCAACCTTGGCAATCTTCTCCAGAATCGGCAACAGATCCTTGAGGCTGCTAATCTTCTTCTCGAAATTGAGGACGTAACAATCCTCGAGCCGGCACTCCATTGCCTCGGCATTCGTCACGAAGTAAGGCGAAAGATAGCCCTTGTCGAACTGCATTCCTTCGACCACTTCGAGCGTGGTCTCGATCGACTTGGCTTCTTCGACAGTGATAGTGCCGTCCTTGCCAACCTTGTCCATGGCGTCGGCGATAATCTCGCCGATGGTCGTGTCCCAATTGGCGGACACGGTGGCCACCTGTTTGATTTCCTCTTTGTCCTTTACCTTTTTGGTGATTTTGTCGAGATGATCCACCGAGGCGGTCACCGCTTTAGTTATGCCGCGCTGGATCCCGATCGGGTTGGCGCCGGAAGTGACGTATTTGAGGCCCTCGCGGAAGATCGCCTCGGCCAGGACAGTGGCGGTGGTGGTTCCGTCGCCCGCGGCGTCACTGGTTTTGCTGGCGACTTCGCGGACCATCTGGGCTCCCATATTTTCGTAGGGATCTTCCAGTTCGATTTCTTTGGCGACCGTGACGCCGTCCTTAGTGACGGTCGGCGAGCCGAACTTTTTGTCGAGCACGACATTACGGCCTTTGGGGCCGAGGGTCGCGGTGACCGCTCTAGAGAGTTTAGTGACGCCCCGGAGCAGGGTCTGACGAGCATTCTCGTCAAAGATGAGTTGTTTTGCAGCCATATTTTACTTGTTGGATGTTGAGCGTTGAGATTGAATGGTTGATAGACCTCAACTGTTGTTTTTCCTTATTCGATCACAGCGAGGACATCATCCGAACTGAGGATTTTGTATTCCTTGCCGTCCAGTTTAATTTCGGTGCCGCCGTACTTTGTGACGAGCACGCGGTCGCCTTTCTTGACTTCGAACGGTACCTTCTTCCCGTTATCATCGGTTTTGCCGGTGCCGAGGGCCACGACAAGACTTTCCATCGGTTTTTCCTTGGCGGTGTCCGGGATGATGATTCCGCCCTTCTTGACTTCCTTCTCTTCGACCGGTTCCACGAGAATCCGATCGCCGAGGGGTTTTACGTTTAGTGCCATATTTTGGTTGTTTTTCTTTGGTTCTTTGATTTCAGTTGAATCAAAATCCCGCCGCACTCACGGAGGGAAATTCGTCGGTTACTTCTTTTCATCAACGACTTCGGCGTCGATGATTGGACCTTCTTCTTTCTTCGAGCCGGTGTCGGCGTCCTCCTGCGCACCAGCCGGTTGGCCCTTACCGCGACCCGCGCGGGCTTTTTCACCCGCCGCCTTGTACATCTCCGCCGAAACCGCCTGCCAGGCCTCATTGAGCTTGTCGCTGGCGCTCCGTATGGCGGCAGTGTCTTGCCCCTTCAGCGCGTCCTTTACTTCGTTGATGGCCGCCTGCATTTTGCTCTTGTCATCGCCGGCGATCTTGTCGCCGCTGTCTTTGATAAATTTCTCGGCGCGATAGACCGCGTTGTCGGCCTCGTTTCGCGTTTCGATGTCCTCGCGCCGCTTTTTGTCATCGTCGGCGTGCGCTTCGGCGTCCTTGCGCATCTTTTCGATCTCGTCCTTGCTCAGGCCGCTGCTGGCGGTGATGGTGATTTTCTGCTCCTTGCCGGTGCCCAGGTCCTTGGCGCTGACGTGCAGGATGCCGTTGGCGTCAATGTCGAAAGTGACTTCAATCTGGGGAACGCCGCGCGGGGCGGGCGGGATGTCGGTCAGATGGAACTTGCCGATCGTTTTGTTGTCGCGCGAGAGCTGGCGTTCGCCCTGGAGTACATGGATTTCGACGCCCGGCTGATTATCGGACGCGGTCGAAAAGATTTCCGATTTCCGCGTCGGAATCGTGGTGTTGCGCTCGATGAGTCTGGTGAACACACCGCCGAGCGTTTCGATGCCGAGCGAGAGCGGCGTCACGTCCAGCAACAGCACGTCCTTGACTTCGCCTTTGAGCACACCTGCCTGAATGGCCGCGCCCACGGCGACGACTTCATCCGGGTTGACGCCCTGATGAGGAGGCTTGTTGACCAGCGAGTGGGCGGTGTCCACGACTTTCGGCATCCGGGTCATGCCGCCGACCAAAACCAACTCATCGATTTTGTCGGCCGTCATGCCTGCGTCTTTGAGGCAATTCTTGACCGGCGTGATAGTTCGCTCGAAGAGATCGTCGCACAGTTGCTCCATCTTCGAACGGTTCAGCTTCATCGTGATATGTTTGGGCCCGCTGGCATCTGCCGTGATGAACGGTAGGTTGAGCTCGTAAACCTGCGAACTGGAGAGCGCGATTTTGGCCTTCTCAGCTTCTTCCTTGATTCGCTGCAAGGCGTCCGGCTGCTTGCGCAAGTCCATCCCGTGCTCTTTCTTGAATTCATCGAGGATCCAATCCATGATCCGCCCGTCCCAATCGTCACCCCCCAGGTGCGTATCGCCATTGGTCGCCTTGACTTCAAAAACGCCGTCGCCGATCTCCAGCACGGAAATATCGAAGGTGCCTCCACCCAGATCGTACACGGCGATCTCCTCGTCCTTTTTCTTGTCTAGACCGTAGGCGAGTGAGGCTGCGGTCGGCTCATTGATAATGCGCAAGACATCCAGGCCGGCGATGCGCCCAGCATCTTTAGTCGCCTGCCGTTGGGAGTCATTGAAATAAGCCGGAACGGTAATTACCGCCTGGGTGATTTTCTCTCCCAGCCGCATCTCGGCATCGGTCTTTAGCTTCGAGAGAATCATCGCCGAGATTTCGGGCGGACTGAATCGCTTCGGCTTTCCGTCAACCTCAACCTCGACATAGGCGTCACCACCGGAATCAGAGACGACTTTATATGGAACGCGCTTGCGCTCCTCCTCAACCTCGGAGTATTTGCGTCCCATGAACCGCTTGATGGAATAAATGGTATTCCGGGAGTTAGTCACCGCCTGCCGCTTGGCCGCGTCGCCAACCAACCGCTCGCCGGACTTAGTGAAGGCAACGACTGACGGCGTTACACGCCGACCCTCTGAATTCTCCAGCACGACCGGTTCCCCACCTTCCATCACGGCCATGCACGAATTCGTCGTGCCCAAGTCAATGCCGATTACTTTTGCCATAGAATTGCTCCTGGAAATAAGTATCCTTGGCTATCTAAGCAGCGACGGTGCCAGCGCTGAAAAGGCCGAATGTAACTTATTCATGATAAATTACTTATATCTGTAATCCTATAGATTCTCGGAGGTCTATTAGCTGTGCCAACTGAGACATCATGGCACAACTGAAACTCTAGATGGCACAGATGCTTGGCACAGTGCCAGAGCGATCCTGAGGAGGAAGGTTTAAGGCAGCAGCTTGGGTGAAAGTGAACCAAAACAAAGTGAACTGGGAGGAAGGCTTATCGCGGATGCTACTTGCTGCCGGGCTTAACCGCCGGAAGCGCAGCCAGATCGGGTGGAAGCTGGTCGGCCTTAAAGGTTTCTACCGCCAGGGAAAGCAAGCTAAAGAACGGTACACCAAAATTGGCCCGCCCGTTCGAACGGTCCACTGCTACCGCGACGGCCAGCACTTCTCCGCCGTGGGCGCGAACGATGTCGATCGTCTCCTGGACGCGTCCACCTTGGGTTACTACGTCCTCGACGACAATCATTCTTTCACCTGGCGAGATCTTGAAGCCACGCCTTAAGCCAAGCTTGCTGTCCTCCTTTTCGGCGAAAATGAAACGACAGCGAAGTTGCCGCGCCACTTCTTGACCGAGAACCAATCCTCCCATGGCCGGGGCAATTACAGTGGCCGGATTCAGCCGGCCCACTTTTCCGGCCAATACCTCGCCAACTTTCTCAACGACCGGCATTTGCTGGAAAGCAAGGGCGCACTGGAAGTATTGCCGGCTATGGAGGCCGCTGCGCAGAATGAAATGGCCTTCCAAAAGCGCGCCGGTCGCGCGAAAGATTTGCAGCAGTTCGTGCTCGCTCATGCGACGGGAGTCTAAAGTCCAAAGTCCAAGGTCTAAAGTCCGAAATCCAAGGTCTAAAGTCTCGGGAGATTCTTACCTGTGTTCATCCGCGTTCATCCGTGATTAAATCTTTCCCATGCCGAAATGGTGCAAGACTCTCGTCGCCATCCTGCTCTTGCCGGCGTGCCTGGGCGCAGCTTCGGCTCTATGGAAAGTGCTGCTGGCCAGCGGCAACGCGGAAGCGCTCTGGGTGGCTGCCGTCTCGGGTGCGGTTTGTTGGCTCGTGATCTACCTGCTCCTGCCCAAGCCGATGTGGGTGTACGTCTTTGGGCACGAATTGACTCACGTTGTTTGGACCTGGTTGCTGGGCGGCAGGGTTAAGAAATTCAGGGCGTCGAGCCAGGGCGGTCACGTGGTCGTTACGAAAAGCAATTTCCTGATTGCGCTGGCGCCCTATTTCTTTCCGCTCTACGCCGTGCTGGTGGTGCTGGTTTTTCTCGCGGGCCATTGGCTTTGGAATTGGCGGCATTACCTGGTTTGGTTTCATTTGCTGTTGGGCGCTGCTTATGGATTTCATGTCACGCTGACGTGGCATATTCTCAAGCGCGAGCAATCCGACATTGCCGATCAGGGCTATTTGTTTTCCGCGGTCATCATCTTCTTGGGAAATGTCGCCGTCCTGCTTACGGGAATTCCGCTGTTAGCGGCCAAAGTGGACGTGCTGACGGCGTGGCGTTGGTGGGCGGAATCCACCCAGGCGGTTGTGCGATGGGTGGCCAGGCCTTAGCAAATTGGGTCTTGAAAAGCGGGGCTCGTTGAGGCGAAATGCCACGGCGGATGATGCCAATGCTATGGACTTAGGCGATATTCTGGGACGTGACCAAATTATCACGGACATGCGGGCTGCGAACCGCTGGGAGGCGATAGACGAGCTCATCAACAACCTCGTGACAAGCGGCAAGATCAAGGCTGAAAATCTTGAGGCCATTGCCGCCGTGGTCAAGAAGCGCGAGTCCTCCATGAGCACGGGAATCGGCTTCGGCATTGGAATTCCCCACGCTTCGACCGACTTGATTTATGAAGTTGTCGGCGCGCTGGGGCGCTCAATTAAAGGCGTCAATTTCGATGCTCTGGACAATCAACCCGTCAATCTGGTCATGCTTTTTCTGGTGCCGCAGGGACAGTTCCAAAAGCATCTCCACACTTTGGCCAACATCGCCAAACTCCTGCACAAGGCCGAGTTTCGCCAAGCGCTGCAGCAGGCGCCCGATGCTGATACGATGCTTCGAATCATCAAGGGCCAGGGAGGAAATGGAGCCAAAAGTTAAACGAATGGGCCGCCAAAGGAGGTACAGTAGCTAAGCGGGGTGACTGGATTAATCGGCGCGATTGCGTTAACTATGGCCTGTCGCAAGCGTGGGTCAGTCTCGCAAATCCAAATGACGAGTGTTAAATGCCGAAAGAATGACGAATGACGAAAAAGCAGCGCTCTCGGAGCGTTTTTAGGATTTGGTCATTTGGATTTCCCTCGTCATTTGTCATTTGTCATTCGTCATTTGAGAACGTCGCAGTTTTTCAACAGGCTTTAACCAGGTTGACGCGGTGGCGACGCGAGTCCCTACTTAGTTTACAGACTTAACTAATACATCCGTGGGCTTACCACACCAACAAATCGAAAAGCGCCTGCACGAAGCGGTCTTGACAGTGCTGCCGGACGCGGACCTTTCCACGGTCAAGGTGCGCCCCTGTCCGGAGCCCAAGTTTGGCGATTATCAGTCCAGTGCGCTCATCTCGCTAGCCAAGACCCGCAAACTGAATCCGCGCCAGGTAGCGGGCGATGTTGTGTCTAAGCTGGAAGTGAGCGAGTGGTGCGATGCGGCGGAAATTGCTGGGGCTGGGTTCTTGAATTTTCGGCTCAAGCCGGCCGCGCTGGCGGCGGGGCTGGAGTCCGCCGCGCGAGGTGAACATCTGTTTTTTGAACAGGCGACGCAACCGCGAACGGTGGTGGTCGATTTCAGCTCGCCGAACGTGGCGAAATCGATGCACGTCGGCCACATTCGCTCGACGATCCTGGGTGATTCGCTGGCGCGGATGATGCGGCTGCTGGGCCACCGTGTCATCACGGACAACCATTTGGGAGACTGGGGAACGCAATTCGGCAAGTTGCTCGTCGGCTGGAAGCAACACCTGGACCGCTCCGCGCTGCAAAAGGATCCTATTGCCGAGATGGAGCGGCTGTACAAATTGGTCAATACCGCCGCGGAAACGGACCAGGCGGTGCTGGAGCAAGCCCGGCAGGAATTAGTGAAGCTGCAGAGCGGTGATGCGGAGAACCTGGGCCTTTGGCACGAAATGCTCGCCCTCTCTCAAGCCCGGTTCGATACAATTTATCAACGACTCGGCGTGAAGTTTGACCACACGTTGGGCGAGAGCTTTTATCAGCAGCGATTGCAACCGTTGGTCGCTGAATTGCTGGACAAGGGCATCGCTCGGATGAGCGAAGGCGCGCTGGCCGTTTTCTTTGAAGAGTTGCCCCAATTGAAAGCAAGTCCGGCGCTCATCCAGAAGAGCGACGGGGCCTTCAACTATACGACGACGGATCTGGCCACGCTGGCTTATCGCCTCGAAACGTGGAATCCGGATGAGATCGTTTATGTCACGGATGGACGGCAGCAACTGCATTTCCAGCAACTCTTCGCCATCTTCCGCCGCTGGCATCCGGAAGCGCGCGTGAAACTCGGCCACGACTGGTTCGGCTCGATTTTGGGCGAGGACGGCAAGCCGTTCCGAACGCGCTCGGGCGAAACCATCGGCCTCTCGGATCTTCTGGATGAGGCAGAGCAACGCGCGCTGAAAGTCGTCTCGGAAAAGAGCCCCGAACTGCCGGGCCCGCAGCAACGGGAGATTGCGCGCGTCGTGGGGATTGGCGCAATCAAGTATGCCGATTTGCTGCCGAACCGCCAAAGTGATTACGTTTTCAGTTGGGACAAGATGCTGGCCCTGAACGGAAACACTGCGCCTTACTTGCAATACGCGTACGCCCGCATTCGCAGCATCTTTCGAAAAGCCGGCAACGCGGGGTGTAAGTCCGGAGCGCCAGGAACCCGGATTAACCTGAGCGCGGCCGAGGAATCGGCGCTAGGGAAGCATTTGCTGAATTTCGGATTAGTTCTGGAGGCGGCTGCGGAGGAATATCGGCCCAATTTTCTCTGCAATTATCTCTATGAAATGGCAGGCCATTTCACGAGCTTTTACGAAAACTGCCCGGTGCTCAAGGCCGAGGCCGAACAGCGTGCCAGCCGCCTGGTTTTATGTGACTTGACCGCGCGCGTGCTAAGCACAGGTTTAGCGACGCTCGGCATCGAAACGCTGGAACAAATGTAAGGCCCGGATTGCGGCGCAGGAGCGGCGGTGTGATGGCGTCAGCGGTGGATAGTCAGCAGGCCCAGGCTCGGCTCGTGCGTCGTGGCGTCCGGGAACGCCGAACCGCCTGGATGCAGTCCAACCAACGTGCTCCACGCACGTGGATTGAGATCGCGCGCCCTCTCGAGCGTTTCTCCCGGCTCGGCTGGCGCGAAAGGATTGACAAGGTGCAGGGCGCGACGCGGGACTTCCGCAATCTTTCCGCCCTTGAAAGCGTGGATAAGAGGTCCACTGGCGCGCAGTTTTTTTCCGAGCGAGAGATCAGTACTTGCCACTCCCTGATCCTGGTTCATTAGCGCCGAGAGCTTGCTATTAGCCTGAACAGCGTGAGAGTCAGAGTCAGGCGAGGATGTTTCCAGGCCCTTTTGCTGGGCGAAGACCGGCGCTGCGGCCAACGCCAGCGAGGTCACTACCACTTGCCACCGTGTCCTCATACTGGAAATAGAAGGCGCCTGTCGCCGCTTGTCAAGCGGCCCCGCGCCGACAAGGCGAGGAATCATACCAATGCAGCATCAACTTGCAGTTCGTAGAGCTTGCAATAGGTCCCGCGCGCCTGAATCAATTCATCGTGCGTGCCGGTTTCCACGATGCGGCCACCGTCGAGCACAACGATCAGATCCGCCTTTTGAATCGTCGAAAGGCGGTGGGCGATGCAAATGGTCGTGCGGCCTTGCATTAGTTCCTCAAGCGCCGCCTGCACCGCCCGTTCGGACTCGGCATCCAGAGCATTCGTGGCTTCATCCAGCACAAGAATCGGAGCGTCTTTCAAGATGGCTCGAGCGATCGCGATGCGCTGGCGCTGGCCGCCAGATAAAGCAGCGCCTTTCTCGCCGACAATCGTCGCATAGCCTTGCGGCTTCTCGATAATGAAATCGTGCGCGTGAGCATGACGCGCTGCCGCTTCGACCTCAGTCTCGATCGCTCCCGGCCGGCCCAGCGCAATGTTGTTCAGCACCGTATCGTTGAAGAGTATCGTCTCCTGTGCGACGAGCGCGATCTGCTGCCGCAAATCCTTGAGGGCGACCTTGCGGAGGTCGGTACCACCGATGCGCACCGAGCCGCGTTGCGGATCATAAAACCGCAGCAACAGGTTCGTCAGCGTGGTCTTGCCCGAGCCGCTGCTTCCAACCAGCGCCACCAGTTGGCCGGATTTCACCGTCAGATTGACGTCCTGCAAAACCGGCTTCTCGCCGTAAGTAAAATCGACGTGGCTGAACTGAATGTCCGCGCCGGCAGCTTTGAGGGGGACCGGCGCCGGCGGATCCGCCACCGCGCTGACGGCCTCCAGCAGTTCGAACACGCGCAAGCTGGCCGCGCGCGCCTGCTCCAGTTGGTTGTTCATCCGAGTCAACGATTTGATCGGCTGGTACATCAGGAAGACCGCTCCGATGAAACTGACGAAATCACCCGAGGTCTGCGGCTTGTCGGCCACGAATTTGACGTAGAGGAAGACCAGCGCCACTCCCAGGCCGCCGAGGACCTCCATGGATTGGCTCGGGATTTCGTTGGCGCGCAGCACGCGCATCATCTGGCCGATGTACTTCCCCGTCGTGTCGCGAAACTGCCCAAGCACAGTTTCTTCGAGGTTGTAGGCCTTGATGATGCGATTGCCGGTGAACGATTCGTGCATCAGGCTGGACAAATCCGCGGCGTGGGCCTGGATGAGGCGGGCAGAGGAGCGAACTTTGCGACCGTAAATGATCATCGGCACGACACACGCCGGCAATACCACAATCGAAATGAGCGTGAGCTTGGGTTCCTGGAAAAGCAGCACCAGCAACAGGCAGACGACCGTAACTGGATCCTTCACGACGGAGGCCACCGTGGTGCCGATAATCGTGTGCAGAACCTGAGTGTCATTGGTGATTCGCGAGATCAGGTCCCCCGTGCGCGCGGTGCTGAAAAAGCCGAGCGACAGGTTCTGCAGATGTTCGAACAGCCGGGTGCGCAGGTCGGCAACGGTGCGAATCGCCGCCCAGTTCATCAAATAGACGTTCAAGTAGCCGAACACACCGCGCAGGAACATGACCGCCGGGACGGTGGCGATTGCCAGGGCGATTCCCAGCTTCGAGGAAGGAGACTGGAGTGCGGACAGCCAATGGGCGAAGTTTGCGGCCAGAGGCTGCAGGATGCTCGGCGCCTTTTGAATCCGCTGCGCGACCGGGCTCGGCGCCGCGCCCGGGAACACTACGTTGACCACCAATTTGATCGCGAGCACCAGCAGCGCATTGGTCAGGGCATAGAGAACTCCGCAACACAGGCCCAGAACGAGCCGGGACTTGTACGGTCGCGCGAAACACCACAGCTTGCGCAAAAAGGCGATCATTTCGTAGGAGACAATATGCCCGGAGCACTCCGGTTAATGCGAGGCTTTTCACCGCCGGGAGGATGCTGAATCTGGCCCGCCAGAGTAGAGCGCGTCGGCCGATTATGAGCAGCGGGTTGAACTCAGCCTTCGTGTTCGCCGTTCCGAAATTCTCGAGCAGAACAACGCGAATCAATGTTCCAGTCACCTACGGCCCGACTCGGAATGCTCTGACATTGGAATGGGCTTCAATTGCCGTCTCCGGTACAAGGCAACCATGAGAAGATCGCAGACGCCGCGGCCGAGCCGGTTCCAGACGCCATATTTGCTCTTGCCCGCCGTGCGCGGCCGGTGAGTGACCGGCACTTCTTCGACGATGGCTCCTCCGTTTTGGGCCAGGATTGGCATGAACCGGTGGATGCCATCGAAAGCAGGAAGCAGCTCGAGCACACCGCGCTTGAAGGCCCTCAGGTTGCAAGCGCTATCACGAAAATCCACGCCGAGTACGACTCGCCGGGCCACACGCGCGACCTTCGACGATAACCGCCGCACCGCGGTATCCTTCCGTTGAGTCCGAAAACCGCAAGCAAGATCACAGTTCGTCAACGCCGCCAGCAGGCGCGGCAGATCCGCGGGATCATTTTGGAGATCGCCGTCCAATGTGGCGATCAAACTTCCCCGACTCGCTCGAAAGCCGGTCCACAGGGCCGCGCTCTGCCCGCCGCGTCGAGCGTGCCGCACGCCACGAATGCGCGTGTCCCCGTGGTGCGCTTCCAGTATGCGCTCCCAGGTGTTGTCCGTGCTGGCATCGTCCACAAAGACCAGCTCGAACTCGCGGCGCTCGTGCCGCAAGGCCGCAAAAATCTGGTTCGCCAGGGGAACGACATTTGGCCCCTCGTTCAGAAAGGGGACGACGATGGAGATTGCCGTGGCCATGAACCGGAGGATTGTCCCCAAGCCGTGAGGCTCGTGTCAACCTTGCGGCGGGCCGGCCTGGCAGGTTTGGAACACAATTTTGTTCGCGTCAGGGCCGCACTTTTCGCATAATCTCTTGTAATGAAATCGATGACCGGATATGGCCGCGGGGATTGCTCCCAGGACGGTTTCAAGATCACGGTCGAGCTCAGCTCAGTCAACCGGAAGCAGAGCGAGATTTCGGTGTCGTTGCCGCGCGAGCTGGAAATGCTCGAGGCGCAAATCCGGGACATCATCAACCGCTACATCTCGCGCGGCCGGCTCACGGTCCGGGTGTCCCTGCACGCCGGCGAGAGCAAATCTTCGGCCCGGATGCATTTGAATGTTCCGCTGGCGAAAGCTTATGCCCGTGAGTTGAATCGCTTGTCGAAGCAGCTTAAGTTCCCCGGCCCGGTGACGCTGGATCACCTGGCGCGCGCCCCGGGCGTCTTTCAAACCGATGAACAAATCGTCGAGGAAGAAGATTTCGCGCCCGCGGTGGAAAAAGCATTGAAGAAAGCGCTGAATCAGATGGTTAAGACCCGCGAGCGGGAGGGGGCGCACCTGAGGCATGACCTGATCCGGCGAATCGTGGCGATGCGCAGGGCCGCCGCCACAGTGCAACGACAGGCCCCGACAGTCGCCAAGCGATATCGCCAGCAATTAATCGAGCGGATCAAGAGCACCGGCCTAGAGGCCCCGGGCGGCGATGACGATCGGCTGTTGAAAGAAGTCGTGTATTTTGCCGACCGCTCGGACATCACGGAAGAACTAACGCGGCTGCGCAGCCATTTTCACCAGTTCGATGATTGTCTCAAGACCAAAGAGCCCGTGGGCCGAATGCTGGATTTTCTGGCGCAAGAGATGAACCGCGAGATCAACACGATCGGTTCCAAAGCCAACGACAGCTTGATTTCCCGGGAAGTGGTCACGCTGAAGGCAGAGTTGGAAAGATTCCGCGAACAGGCCCAGAACGTCGAATGAAAGCCGAGATGCTGCAACCCAAAATGGAAAGCGCCGTCAAGACCTTGCCTCTGGTCAGCCCATTGCTGGTGCTGATTTCCGCGCCCTCGGGCGGCGGCAAAACCACTCTGTGCCAGCAGTTGCTGGTCGCGCGGCCATCAATGGCGCGGGCTGTGACCTGCACCACACGCCCGCCGCGCAAGGGCGAAATCGACGGCGTGGACTATTTTTTCCTGGACGCGGATTCCTTTCTCAAGCGCGTGCAGGCGGGAAATTTTCTCGAGCACGCCACGGTGTACGGCAACAGTTATGGCACCTTAAAGGGCGAAGTGCTGGGCAAGCTGCGACAGGGCAAGGACGTGCTGCTCAACGTCGATGTGCAAGGCGCCGCCACCATTCGGCAGCGCGCCGAGGAAGACCCTGAGTTGAAGCGCGCGCTGGTCACGGTTTTTCTGACCCCGCCCTCGCTCGCTATTCTGGAGCAGCGCCTCAAAAAACGCGGGACGGATTCCCCGGCGGCCATTCAAAAGCGCCTCGGCGTCGCCCGCCAGGAAATCGCCCAGTGGAAGAATTTTGATTACCTGTTGATCAGTTCCACCGTCGGCGAGGATTTGAATCAGATGCAGGCCATCATCGAGGCGGAGAAGATGCGGCCGGCGCGGGTGCCGGCGCCGGAGTTTTAACGTCGGCGGCATGAGCAAGAACATTGTTCTGGGTGTGACCGGTTCGATTGCGGCCCACCGCGCCGCCGACCTGGCCAGTCACCTCACGAAACAAGGGTGTGATTTGCGGGTCGTGATGACCGCCGACGCGCTCCGCTTCATCACCGCGCTGCCGTTCAAAACACTCTCCCGGCATCCGGTCGTCATGGACTTGTACGACGAGGAGCAGGGCTGGCAACCGACTCACATCAAGCTGGCCGACGAGGCGGACCTGCTGGTAATCGCACCGGCTACGGCCAACATCCTAGCCAAAATGGCCCACGGTATTGCCGACGACGCGCTGAGTTGCATCGCCCTGGCGCTCAACTCGAAGGCCAAGATTCTTCTCGCACCGGCGATGAACGGAAAAATGTGGCTGCACGCGGCCACGCAACAAAACGCGGCAGTACTCAAGTCGCGCGGGGCAGAATTCATCGGACCAGAGGAAGGCCTGCTCTCCTGCGGGTACGAGGGCTTAGGCCGATTGTGGCCGGTGGAAAAAATCGCAGCCCGTGTGCTTGAGTTAATGAGCTAAAGCCGTAAGGCGTAGTCTTTGGCCGACGCCCTGCAATGACTTCGATCTTCGAGAAACGTTTTAGAGCTTTCCGCCTGGCGGATATCCCGCAAGCCTTGGCTCGTCTTTTTCGCCGGGTCATCAAATTGCTCGAGATACCTGCCCCCGAGGCCCAGCAATGGACTCGCCGCATCACCGTCATGGAGCGGGAGATCATGCTGCCGATCAAGGCCGTCGGTATTCTGATGATCTATTCGATTTATTACAAGAGATGGACAGAGTATGCGCAAACGGCATTAGACATCGGGAATGAAGCCGTAGCATATTTTTTCTGGGTCTATGTGGGCGTGAATATCCTGTTCGCGACACTTTTGCTGTCGATGAGGCGGTTGCCCCTAGTCCTTATGCAGTGGGTCGTATTCGTCATGATCCTGGGCGATGGAGTCTTTCTTTCCGCGCTCACGCTCGTGACCGAAGGCTATGAGAGCATCCTCTATTGGTTGTTTCTTGGTTTGATCGTTCGTAGCGCGGTGAGCGTGCCACGGGCAACCTCCCAAATCCTGCTCAATGCCACGATAGTCATTTGTTACGTGCTGGCGGGGGTCTTCGAGATATCGATTGCGAAAAATTTGCAGGAACATGCTCGCGCAAACGCTGCCATGCAAAAGTTGGTCCGGCGCGCCGCCGAGCTCGGTCTGACTTCCGGCAGGATCGGTTCGAGCGGCTCGCGCGCTCGGGCCCATACCAACGTGGACAACACGCTGCCGGCCGTGCCCCACCCACGGACGCTGGCACCGCTCATGGATGCTTTGGATGAGCCCGACGTCGCTGTTTTGGGCCAGGCAGCTGCACCGGAGAATAACACGGAACCCCTGGTGGTGCGCCTGGTGTTATTGATTTTGATGACCATATGCGCCTATGGCGTGCAAGTGCTCGTTGAGCGCCAGCGCCAGACCGAAGAAGAAGCTCGCGAATTTGGGTTGCGCGAGGGTCAATTGCACTCCGCGGGGCGCCTGGCCGCCGAGTTTGCTCATCAAATCAAAAACCCATTGGCCATTATCAATAATGCGGTCTATTCACTCGAACGCGCTCTCAAGGACGGAAGGTCCAATGTCACGGAGCAAGTCCGCATCATTCGCGAGGAAGTTGAGCACTCTGACCGAATCATCACCCAAGTGATGGATTACGCGCAGTTGACTGAAGGCCACGTCGAGAAGCTCAATCTACTGGAAGAACTGAACGGGGCCATTGAACGGGTCTTCCCGGCCGCGGCGGGCTTCCCCGTCCAAATCCATCGCGAGTTCGACTCGAGTTTCCCTCCGCTGCTGATGCAGCGCCGGCATCTTTCCGAGACGTTTATCAACGTCTTGCAGAACGCGCGCGAGGCCCTCGAAGGCAGGAACGGCAATCTCTGGGTCCGCGCACAGTGCGGCAGCGATTATGCCGTGGAAGTTACGATCCGCGACGACGGCCCGGGTATTCCCGCTGACAAACAGGACAAGATCTTCCAGGCCTACTACACGACCAAAGAGAAGGGCACCGGGCTGGGGCTCGCCACCGTCAAGCACAACGTCGAACTCTACGGCGGCACTGTCCGGGTCGAATCTGAGCTTGGAAAGGGCGCCCTTTTCCGCTTAGTATTCCCTGCTCGCATGCCGATCCAGGCGGTTAAGCTAACATGAAAACGGGTAAATTAGAAAAGCGGGCGCTGCAGACTGTGAGGGATGGATTGCACTTGGGCGACCCCACTCCTCGGCGCCATCACGCTCGCACCCCGCGCGGATGAGTCTTCCCCTTCCTCCTGTGCTCGTCGTGGACGACGAGAAGAACATGCGGCTTTCTCTGAAAACCATGCTGACGGACGAGCGCTATCTGGTGCGAACCGTTGATTCGGCCGAGGAAGCGCTAAAGGTGCTGGCGCAGGAGGAATTTTTCATAGCAATTACCGATGCGCGCCTCGGCGGCATGAGCGGCTACGAGCTGCTGGCCCGGATTCGGGCGCAGTGGCCGGCGCTGCCGGTGCTGATGCTCACGGCCTACGCGACTCCTAAGCTGGCGGCGGACGCGATCAAGGCAGGCGCCATTGATTATCTGGCCAAACCGTTTGCGCCGGAAGAAATGCTCCACGCCGTCGCGCGCTGCGCCGAGCGCTACCGGCTCTTGCAGGAAAATGCCAGCCTCCGCGCCCGCGCCGGCGAAACCTACCGCCTCGAAGAAATTATCGGCGAATGCGCGAAGATGCGCGAGCTGCGCCAACTCATCCAGACGGTGGGACCGACTGATGCGCGCGTGTTGATCCTGGGTGAAAGCGGCACAGGGAAAGAACTGGTGGCAGGAGCGCTCCACAGTCTGAGCCGGCGCTCGCACGCGAGCTATGTGCGCATCAATTGCGCCGCCATTCCCGAGACGCTGCTGGAAAGCGAGTTGTTCGGCCATGAGAAGGGCGCGTTCACGGGGGCGCTGAAACAAAAGCCCGGTCGCGTCGAGGAGGCCGACGGCGGCACCATTTTCCTGGACGAGATCGCGGACATGAGCCGCCCGCTGCAGGCCAAATTGCTGCGCTTCCTGGAAGACGGCACGTTCACACGCGTGGGCGGCACCGAGGAAATGCGGGTCAACGTCCGCCTGCTGGCCGCCACCAACCGCGATATTATTCAGGCCATCGCCCAGGAACAGTTCCGCGAGGACTTGTTTCATCGGCTGAATGTGGTCCAGTTTCGGCTGCCGCCGTTGCGCGAACGCGGCGAAGACATCGTACTGCTGGCGGAGTATTTTCTGAACGCTTTTGGACGGGCCATGAACAAGAGCCTCCGGGGCTTGTCTCGCGCCGCTCATCAGAAGTTGATGCTGCACTCCTGGCCCGGCAACGTGCGCGAGTTGCGCAACGTGATCGAGCGCGCGCTGATCCTGGAACGCGGAAATGAAATCCAGCCCGAGAGCCTGCCGGATTTTCGTCTCGAGGCCCTGTTGCATCGAACCGCCATTCCCAAACCGGCCGAAGGCGGGTCCCTGGACGAGATCATGGCGAAGTTCGAGCGTGAGCTGATCAGCTCGATGCTCGAGCAGAACCACTACAACCTCGGCCGGACCGCCGACCAATTGAAAATCAGCCGCCATGCGCTACGATACCGGATGCAGCGGCTGAACATCGCCCACGAAGAGGAAGACGACACCACGACCGTCGTTGCCAAGAGCCCCTCAAAGTAGGAACCAAATCCTTGAACCATGGAACCGCAGGACGTAGTCATGAGTTGGCAGAAGATGGAACCGGGCATGCGCGAAGCCCTGCTGGTCACCGGCGCGCTGCTGGCGGTCATTTTTCTCATTTTGATCTGGGCGATTTTTCTGCGCAAACCCTCCCGTCGCCATCACCATCATCACCATGGGCATCACCGCTCGCCGGCGCCAGCCCCGAAAACTGCTGCCGACGCTACGAGCGACGAGACCTTCTCTCCGAAGCGCCGCAGATGGCGGCGACGACGACGCGAGCACCGACCCCGGAATCCTACGTTGTCCGAGACCGGTGGCTTGCCACCGCTCCGCTCCGAAGGGCCACCCGCGCCGCAGTCCTGAGTGACCGGGGTTGACCCATGCACCAGAGCCGGACCATTACGCGAAAGAGCGCGTCCAATCTCGCGCTGGCTTTCGTCTTGTTGCCCAGATCGAAACGCGACGGGATGTCCGCCCTGTACGCCTTTTGCCGCGAAATCGACGACGTGGCTGATGATGAATCCGTGCCGGTCGCGGAACGCCGCGAACGACTGTCGGCCTGGCGCGCCGATGTGGAGCGGGCTTGCGGCACGGAGACACCGCAATTCGCCGTCAATCGCGAGCTGCAGCCCATTATCCGCCGCTATCGTTTGCCCTTCGCGCATTTCGATGAATTATTGCGCGGGGTTGAAATGGATCTCGAGATCCGTCGGTATGAGGACCATAATCAATTGGACTTGTACTGCTACCGCGTGGCGTCAGTCGTGGGCCTGCTGAGCATCGAAGTTTTCGGCTACCAAAATCCAGCCTGCCGGCAATACGCAGTCCACCTGGGAAAGGCCCTTCAGCTCACTAACATCTTGCGCGACGTCCGCGCGGACGCCCAACGCGGGCGCATATACTTGCCGCTGTCCGAACTGGCGGCCGGCCGCGTCTCGCCCGAAGAGATTTTGCGCCTGGAATACTCCGCGCGATTTGTCGAGGTGGCCCGCAATGTCGCCGCCCGCGCTCGGGACTTTTACCGTCTGGCGCGCCAAACTCTTCCCGTCGTCGATCGCCGCTCGATGGTTGCCGCGGAATTGATGGGCACGGTCTATTGGCGGTTGCTGCGAAAGCTGGAACGGCAGCAGTTCTCGGTCTTCGGCCCGAAATTAACGCGACTGAACAAGGGACAAAAAACCCTGCTTATCCTCCGGACCTGGTGGCGATTGGTTTCCGGCGCCATGTCGCCCAACTATGGCATCTGAAAAAGACGCCGTGCAGGAGCGTCCGAGTGCGCCAGTGGATCATTCAAACTCGGCGGCGACTGCTCCTGCTGCGCGGCGATTGATCGTCAACGCTGACGATTTCGGCCGCTCCGTCTCGATCAACCAGGCTGTGGTGCGCGCTCACCGGGAAGGCATCCTGACCTCGGCCAGCCTCATGGTGAATGAACCGGCCTTCTCTGACGCCGTAGCGCTGGCCCGTGAAAATCCGCGGTTGGGTGTCGGGCTTCACTTGACTCTCATTTGCGGCCATTCCGCTTTGCCTCCGGAAACGATTCCAGACCTGGTGAAAGCCGACGGAAGCTTCGACGACAACCCCGCTCGCGCAGGCTGGCGGTATTTTTTTCACCGACGATTGCGCGATCAGTTGCGCGCCGAAATCCACGCTCAATTCTACAAATTTCGCGCCACCGGTCTGCCAATGGACCACGTCAACGGACATCTACACCTGCACCTGCATCCGACGATTTTGCCCCTCCTGCTGCGCGACGCCGATGAACTCGACATTAGACGCTTGCGCTTGACCTTCGATCCTTTCTGGCTGAATTCGAAGCTGGCTTCGGGTCATTGGGGTTATCGCGCCCTGCACGCTCTCATTCATCACTGCCTTTCGGCCAGCGCTCGGCCTCGGCTTCGGCAACGCGGCATCCGCCACACTCGTTTTGTTTTCGGCCTGCTGCAAAACGCGCGCGTGGATGAAAGTTACGTCAGCGAGTTGCTCGGACGCCTGCCCGCGGGCGATTCGGAGCTTTACTCGCACCCCTCGCTCGACGAGTTTAAACACGAATTGGATGCGCTGATCAGCCCTCGAATGCGCGCGCAGGCAGAAGCGTTGGGCATCCAGCTCATTCGCTACCAGGACTTGTAACATGGTGAAACTGCTCTTGATTTTGCTCATCGGGTTGGTTTTTGAAGCGACCGGTGTCGTGCTCCTGAAAAAAGGAATCACGCAGATTGGTGGACCGGACGGAATGACCCCCGCGGCAATCGCGCGGCTTGTCACCGCAGGCGCGACCAATCCCACCGTGCTGTTCGGAGTTTTCTTTGAGGCTCTTTTCTTTGCCTGCCTGTTGGTTTTGATGTCCAGGAGTGACATCAGCTTCCTCTGGCCTCTGACGGCACTAAGCTTCGTCATGACCACATTCGCTGCGCTCATCTTTCTGGGGGAGCGAGTCTCCGTGCTGCGCTGGGCCGGCGTCATCTTCATCGTGATCGGCGCGGCCCTGATCAGTTACAGCGAGCATTCCAAGCCCAAACTGCCGCCAGCACAGTTGGCGAATGCGGCGGGGCCGAAGGGTTGACGAGTCAGGCTGGCGTGCGCCGGCGTCACGGCGCGCCGGCCACGTGTCCATTGCGGCGAAACCATTCGACGGCGTCTGCCAGCGCCTGGGTCGGAGAGGTTTGAGGCAGGCCGAGTTCCTGAATCGCTTTGGCGGGATTAAAAAACATTTTGTACCGTGCCATGCGCACGCCGGCCAACGGCGCTTTCGGAGGTTTTTCCGTGACGGAGGAAATCGCTTCGTTGGCGAATGCTGCCGCCAGCGCCACGAAGTAAGGAATGCGAATCTTCGGCGCCGGCACGCCGGTGATCTCTTCCAAAACCGTCAAAGCCTGTCGCAAGGTCCAATTGCCCTGCGCGTGGCCCAAAATGTAGCGTTCGCCCACCCGGCCCTTTTCCGCTGCCAGGATATGGCCGGCGGCAACGTCGCGGACATGCACCCAGTTCAATCCGGTATCGAGGTAAGCCGGCAGCGCGCGGTTGAGAAAATCGACGACCACCTTTCCGGTGGGCGTTGGCTTCACGTCCCGCGGGCCCACAGGCGCGCTCGGATTAACAATCACCACGGGCAAACCCTGGCCCGCCACCTCGAGCGCGACCTGCTCTGCTTGCCATTTCGAGCGCTTGTAGTGATTGCTCATCTGCACCTCGGACGTCAGACAGGTTTCGTCGCTCGCAATGACCTGGCCGCCAACCAGCCTGGGCAAACCAATGCAGCCCACCGTGCTGGTATAGACGATTCGTTTGCACCCTGCGGCGGCGGCCGCTTCGAGCACGTTGCGCGTCCCCTGCACATTGACGGCGTACATGGGCCGGTAATCCCGCAGCCACAGGTGGTAGCTCCCCGCCACATGAAAACACCACTCGCATCCGCGCAACGATTGTTCCAACTGGGCGCGCTCGCTGACGTCCCCTTCGACGGGGTCGAACGTGGCGCCCGCCAGGCCTCGCACATCGGCCCCGGGTCTCAGCAGCGCTTTGACTCGATGCCCGCGCGCGGCCAGCTCGTGGACGAGATTCGCCCCGATGAACCCCGAAGCGCCAGTCACGAAGCAATTCATGCGGCTATGATCCTGCAACCGCCGCGCGGTTCAACCGCATTCTCCATGTCGCGAGGTGGCGAGCCCGGACAGCGGGCATCCGTTTTTTACCCGACACCGGCGCGCTTGACATGATTCGGGCGTTTCGCAAAAATTCTAAGCGCTGTATGCCCGAGAAATGCCGTTCAAAAGTCAAAAAATTGACCCGCAGAGAAGTTAACGACCTCGAAGTTAAGATTTCCTTCATGGAGGGAATTGTCCGCCGCGCCCCCAAATACGTCGAAGCGCTGCAGCTCCTGGGAGACCACTACACCCAACGCGGCAGTTACGATTATAGCCTGAAGGTGGATCAGCGCTTGTCCCGGCTCGAGCCGCGCAACCCTCTGGTTTTCTACAATCTCGCTTGCAGCTACTCGCGCACCGGCGAATTCGATTCGGCTACTTCCGCCCTCGAGAAAGCGCTCTCGCTGGGCTATCGCGATTTCAAATGGCTCGCCCGCGATCCGGACCTGCGCCGCCTGCGCAAACATCCCAGCTTCCGGAACATCGAGGACAAGATCCGCAAGATGAAAGTGAAGATCGCGTGAGACGATGAAAGGTTAAGACGTTGAACCGTTGAACCGTTGAATCGTTAAATTGTTGAATCGGAGGATAAGCGCGAATGCGATCTAATTAACGATCTGACGATTCAACGGTTCAACGATTTAACTCTTCCTGCCTCTCCACGCGCCACTTCCCGCCGTCCCTCTCCATTCTGCACTCTACGCTTTCCTCCGCCCCTCGCCCCTCTAAACTCTCTTCATGCTCGTCACCGTCCGCGGCCGCTCCAATCATTACCGCACCGTAGCCTTTGATGCTGAGCGCAATGCGGTCCTGCTCATCGAGCAGCGCCTGCTGCCGCACGAATTCAAGATCATCCCCACCCTCGATTTTCGCCACACCGCCGGCGCGATCAGCGACATGGTCGTGCGCGGGGCGGGAGCCATTGGCGCCACCGCTGCCTACGGCCTGGCCCAGGGAGCGCGGGCTTTTCGTGGCCGCAACCTGCAGAAGTTTCGCAAGCATCTGGAAACGGTTTATCAAACGCTCAAAGCGGCGCGCCCCACTGCGGTCGATCCCGTCAACGCCTTGAACCAGGTTTGCGCCGCGATGAACGCAGGCCTGACCGTCGAGGAACAACAGGCCTTGGCCCTGGCGGCAGCGGAGGAATTCGCGAACGAAGATGTGCGGCATTGCGAGGCGATCGGACGCCATGGCGCCAGGCTGCTCCGCAACGGCGGCAACGTGCTGACTCATTGCAATGCTGGCTGGCTGGCCTTTGTGGACGTCGGCAGCGCGACAGCCCCGATGTATGCCGCCCAGGCCCAGGGCAAGAAGTTCCATGTCTTCTGCGACGAAACTCGCCCGCGCTCCCAGGGCGCGACTCTGACGGCGTGGGAGTTGGCGCAGCAGGGCATTTCCCACCAAATCATCGCCGACAGCGCCGCCGGCCACTTGATGCAGCGCGGCAGGATCGATCTCGTCATCGTCGGCAGCGACCGCACGCTCGGACGGACGGGCGAAGTCGCTAACAAAATCGGCACCTACAGCAAAGCCGTGCTGGCCGCGCGTCACGGCATCCCGTTTTACGTGGCCATTCCTTTGTCCACGATTGATTGGAGCTTGAAGTCAGGCTTCGACATTCCCATCGAGGAACGGCATGAAAGCGAAGTGCTCGGCGCCTGGGGAGCGTTCCAAATCCCAAATTCCAAGGTCCAAAGGCCAAAGGCCAAAGCCGTTCCTCATTCCGCACTCCGCGCTCACCACTCCACACTGGAATACGTCCGCGTCGCCAATCCCACCAGCGCAGCGCTGAATCCCGGGTTTGACGTCACTCCTGCCGAACTGATCACGGGGATCATAACCCCCGCCGGCATCTTAAAACCGCAAGAGCTGTGGGCCAGGCGCCACGAACTTGGAGAACGTCGGGCAGCGCCCAAGTCCTGACACCTCTCGGTGGAAGCCGAGCAGGAACGCGACTGTGGCGAAGCCCAGCCGCAGCGCAAACAAATCAATCCCGCTCTCGACTCTTTGGAGATTCACGAATACGACCGTGCTGCGGCTGGGCTTCGCCACAGCCGTATCTCCGCTTTCACTGACCCGTTGCGGCAGGAAAAATCTTCCGGTCGCGGGCATTGGCGTCGTATGCTGGGCCGATGGGGAAAGCGTCACGGCTAAAACGGTTGCGAAGGGCCGAAGCACTCGGTCAGCAGATGCTCGCTGAGCGCTTGCAACGTTCCATGCCCGATCAACCCATGAAGATCCTCCGCAATCCGGCCGGGCGGGAGAAAATGTCCGAGGTTATAGGGGAATTTGCGCAGCCGTGGATGGACCTTGTGCGCACCGACGAGGATTATGCAACGATTCTCAGGCTGGCGATCATTGCCTGGAACAGCGCTCATTTGGCGGAGCAGGAACGCTTCGAGGGCCTCGATCCGGAAATGGTGAAGGCGCTTGGAGAGCCCGGCATGAAACTGCTGCGCTCGATGATCGATTACAAGCTGGCGCACTACTCTGACTACAATCGCCCCATTCTGGATTATGAGATAAGCGGCGCCGGCCCAAACCTCCGCCTCGAAGTTGTCTCCTCGGTACCAGATCCCGAGAAATTCCTTGGTACTTCACAAATTGGGCCGGCGTGAGGCCGTCTCTTAAAATTGTAGTACCAGACTTCAGGAGAATCAGAGCCCCAAAATAGAGCGGCATGAGGCCAATGAACTGCAGAGGTTCCTCCCCCTCCGCCCCCGGAGGAGGGGGTCGGGGAGAGCAGGTCGTCCTTGTGTCTCCTTCCGGACCGTTCGTTGGCTGGCTCTGACCAAAAAAGATCGCAAATCTAAACTCCCGACTCCCAAATCCGGGATGTGGAATCCAAAATCGCAAATCCAAAATCCAAAATCGAATAAAGTCTTGCGCCGCTGTGAAACTGGCCTAATTTCGCAACGCAGTCATGGCGGGGTAGCCAAGTGGTAAGGCAGGGCTCTGCAAAAGCCTTATGCGTCGGTTCGATTCCGACCCTCGCCTCCAAAAATGCATTTCACACTTTAGGATCAAGCGTTTGATGCATTCTGTAACCTGCAAGAATCCCTCAACTGCTAACGTCTGGTGCTAACGCATCAAAGTTTTGCCAAGCTTGGTTAAGGTTGTTCAGGGGCGCATTCGCGTCCGAAATCGGGTTCTGCGACCTGCATGACCACCCTTGGGGAAACCGTCCGACGGTCGGCGCGCTAAGGGTCCGATTCCCTTCACCCACGCAACCCGGTGGAACGTGCGCAGGCGATTCGCCCAATCGCCGTTGAGTCGAGCCGGCGAGAATGTTTTTCCCCTGAACAAGTCAGCGGGTTGCTCGGCGCCGCGGCAGGCGATTGGAAAACGATGATTCTCCTCGGATACTACACCGGGGCAAGATTAGGGGATTGCGCGAATCTGAGATGGGTGGACGTGAATCTGGCACAGGGCGTGATTGATTTCGTGCCGCAGAAGACACGCAGGAAAAACAAACGAGTAGTAGTGCCGATACATCCGAGCCTCCTGAGCCATTTGAGTGAATGCGCGTCTTCGGACATGCCAGAGATATACTTGTGTCCGAGCCTCGCGGGCAAACCGACTTGCGGAAAGACTGGGTTGAGCAGTCAGTCCAAGCGCATCTTGGCGAAAGCAGGCATCGACGGACAGACAGGGCATGCGTTGGGAATTCGCCGGTTCTCTAAACTTTCGTTTCACAGCTTGCGCCATTCGTTCAATAGCGCGCTCGCGAACGCAGGCGTCCCTCAAGAAACTCGAATGCTTTTGACTGGCCACAGCAGCGTTGCTGTAAATGGCACTTACACTCATTTGGACCTGCACGCGCTGAAAGAGGCCGTCGAAAAGGTCCCTTCGGTCTCGGACTGAAAAGTCTGTGCTGTTGAGGCACGCCGCTCGCCGCTGGCACGCGCAGCGCATTCGCTCCTTAATCAGGTGTTGAAGAGCTTTAGAAATCGGGTTCGGAGGATTGATGTTTGGCAACGGACGAGCCGGGCACAGGAGGCCAAGTGATCGTGTCCACTAAAGAAGGACAATAGGAATGGCTTTCCGAAGTTCTCGCGCGCTTCTTGTCCTAAAAAGGCTAAAAGAAAGACTTGTATTTGTGGCTATTAGCCGTCATGCTCACCCGCGCTATCCATCGTCATGGCGCGCGATGATCGGGCATTAGGGCTTAGCCGCTCTTCTCGTTCAATTTGGCCGACCCCTGGCAGCGTGGGTCGTGAGGGGTTCACAACAGATCAAGCGGACCCTTATCAACCAGTGGAAGAAATCGTGAGAAACAGGCATTGCCGAGGTCCAGTCCTAGCTCGCGCGCTGATAGCTGGCCTCAGCTTGATACTCGCGGATCGAGTGACGGCGCAGACGTTCACGAACCTGTATAGTTTCACTGGTGGGAGCGACGGAGCAAAACCATACGCCGGCTTGATCTTATCGAGCAACACCCTATATGGAACGACGTCGGCAGGCGGCATTTCGGGCAGCGGAACGGTATTCGCCATGGGCACCAACGGTTCGGCCTTTACGACCCTGTATGCTTGGGCCGGTCACAACTACGATCTGGCTCCCGGGTTGACTTTATCGGGCAACACCCTCTATGGAACGAGGTCGGGAACCTATGTACTCGCTTGTTCGGCGAGCGGCGCGGCCTTCAAGCTCAACACCGACGGCTCGGGCTATACAAACCTGCATCTTTTCGTGTCAAATGATTGCCCTTACGGGTGGACGAATAGCGATGGGCTTTTTCCACAAAGCGCTCTAGTTTTATCCGGCAACACCCTATATGGCACCACGCTAAGTGGCGGCACTTCAACCAATTATGGCACGGTATTCGCCGTCAACACCGACGGCACAGGCTTTACGACCTTGTATAGCTTCACGGCAAGCTCTGGCCCCGCGAACACGCCCATTATCAACAGCGATGGAGCACTTCCGTATGCGGGGTTGGTTTTATCAGGGAACACCCTGTATGGCACCGCGTCAGCAGGCGGCGGCTCGGACTACGGCACAGTGTTCAAGCTCCACACCGACGGCACGGGCTTTACGCCCTTGCATAGTTTCACTCGTGGCGGCGACGGAGCAGACCCGTACGCGGGGTTGATCTTATCGGGTGACACATTGTACGGCACCGCCTTGGGCGGCGGCAGTTCTGATTACGGCACGGTGTTCAAGCTCAAAACCGACGGCACAGGCTTTACGACCCTGCATAGCTTTGCTAACGGCGACGGGGCAGTATATCCGTATGCCGGGCTGATTTTATTGGGCAACACACTGTACGGCACGGCATATACAGGCGGCCCGGCGGGTGGTGGCGCGATATTCGCCGTCAACACCGATGGCACGGGGTTTACGAACCTGTATAGTTTCACTGGTGGCAGCGATGGAGCTAATCCATATGCCGGTCTGATCTTATCGGGCAGCACCTTGTATGGCACGACTGTGGCAGGCGGCAGCTCGGGCAACGGTACGATATTCGCCATTTCGTTAGCAGGCATGTCCTTCCACCGGCTCGGCCCCGCCGCTTTGATCTACTCGAGCCAGGACTCCGCCGAGACCGAGTTGGCGGTCACCACGAACAGATCAGTACTGGCAGCACAGTCCCGTCTAGGGGATGGGTCGGGCGCACACTTCGGTCTGGTCGCTGACGGCGTAACACCCCTTTTGATTAAGCTCACCTTTCCTGTATCCACGTTTCAGGGCATCGATGTCTCGATTGCCTCTGGCGGACAGCTTGTCTCGGGGTCGCTCAGCGACCACCTCAGAACCCCCGCATCCAGTGGGTGGAGTACCAATCGGACTCTGCTCCAGATGACCAACGGCGGGTTCGCGTTACTCTCTCCGCTCAAGGCCGAGGAAATTACCTTCGCGCCGGGCAGCACTGAGTTAAAGGTGACCTGCGCGATGTGGGGCGATCAAATTGGAGTAACAAACAGCTTTTATATTCGCAAACCTCCGATCGTCCTCGTGCATGGCTATAATTCCGACAGCAACACTTGGGGCGCGGATTTTCTCGCGCAGCTCACCAGCACTAGACCCACCGAGTTCGTCATCCCGATCCAATACGGAGTTACATATGACACGGTTTACTCAGATGCAGGTGTCCAGTTCGTGGAGAACAAAGGGGGTAATACCTCTGGCAGGTTTGATACACTTGCGCGCGAGCTCGATAGAATACTTCTTGGCTCAATCGAAAATCCGACTAGTAACCTCCACACGAATTGGGCTTTCACGCGCTACGACATCGTCTGCCACAGCCAAGGCGGTGTCCTCGCTCGCATGTTGTGTCAGAATGTCTCGCCTCCGTTCGCTCCCTTCGCCTCAGCCCCTGTGCGCTCAGACAGTAATTTCTACAGGGGGCGCTTTCGCCGCGTCGTGACTATCGGGTCTCCTCATAACGGTGCAGTGATGACGCACTACCTCCTTTATTTGCGAGGCTTCGGCGATGCCTTGGCTAATACCCTGTATGCGACGGGACTTCTGCCGGAGAAGTTCGACCCGTTCGGAGAGCAAATCAAGCAAATCAACAATCCTAGCAGCCAGGTCGACGCGAACATCATGTTCAACTGCATCACTGCCACAATCGCTGGGGGCAGTTCACCGGGTTTTGGAGCCTGTCCATACGCTTACAATCTCGCTCACCTCTGCAATTCTTTCGTGCCCGACACGAACAAGTGTAACGTCATACCCAGCGGAACACAAACTATAGGTGGGGTACTCCTCCCAAACGGCTCGGATGGCGTCGTGGAGCCTGAGAGCGCAGGTGGTGGCGCTGGCACCCGTGCCACTAATGTCTACTCTCCGCCAGGCATTGCGCATAGTGGCCCAGCTTGGTTCTTCGATGTCCCCGGCGGCCAAACCGAAACGCTATTCCCACGCGTCGCGCAAACGGTTACTAACCTTCTCGACGGGCCAATAAGCCAATTCGGCCCCTTTGTGCTCCCCACTATAAGGACAGACCGCGCGTGCATGGACTCCCTGGTGTCTGGTGTGACGATTGCTAATACCATAACTCCCGCACCGAGCCCGCTGATCCTTCGGATTTTCAACTTTACGATTACTCCGCCGCCGGCACTCCCCGTGGCCGGGCAAGTTCAGTGGTTTGCCGAACGCCTCGGCACAAACGGGATTTCCACGGACTTCGTTGATTTGCAAGTCAACACCAATGACTCGACCCAAGCAAGCGTTACGATCGACGATGCAGCCATTGGCACAGTCGTCCTCTACGCTAGTTACCCGACGACAGACGGATCTATCGTCGTATCTACGCCCGTAGTTGTTTACTCAAGCTCCCCGGCGTCGCCGTTGGCGAACATCTCCATTCTCCCGGCTTCCGCCACTTTGACGGTGGGCGACACTCTCAGCACCTCGCTCTGGGGGGCGTACAGCAACGGCGTGACATGCATGCTGTACACCGGCAACGGCCAGGCGAATTACCAATCTTCAGCTTCCAACGTGGTGAGCATAACGGCCGCCGGCGAAGTCAAAGCGCTTTCGACGGGCGTTGCGGCCGTCACCGCGTCGTTTGCCGGATTGACTAACACGGCTCTCATTACCTCAGCCGCGCCCTCCGGCGCTCTCCAGGTTGCGCTCACTCCTCCGGAGGCGGTCGCGGCAGGCGCCCAATGGAGAGTAGATGGAGGTGCGTGGCAGGCCAACGGGGCGCAAGTTCTTGGATTGTCGGCGGGAGCGCACACCGTCTCGTTCTCAGGTGTCGCCGGCTGGGCGGCGCCTCCTGGCCAGACCCTGATTATCACCTCGCTCCTGATCACAAACACAACCGTTGCTTATCTGCCCCTTCCAGGCTATGAAGCCACTGTTCTGGCCCAGAACCCGATCGGCTACTGGCGCTTGGGCGAGACGAATCAGGCCGCTATGAACTCCGGGAGCCTCAGCGGAGCAGCCAAAGGGACATTCCTCGGCGGCCTCGCGCGGGGGGAACCGGGAGCGATTCCAAACAACCCAGATGCTTCGTGTCGGTTTTTCAACCCTGGGTGGCAAATCACCTATTACGGGTCGCGAGTGGATGTGCCCTACATGGCTGCGCTCAATCCCAACGGTCCATTCACCGTCGAGCTGTGGGCCAAACCGTCGTCTGCACCAGGCAATCTTTTCGCTCCCGTCAGTTCGCTCGATGCGACGCTGAATACAAACGCGAGCCGGAATGGTTTCCTGGTTTACTTGGATGGCTCGACTAACTCGGGCGCGGGGGGCTTCTTTAATCGGTGGCAGTTCAGGGTTGGAGGCACTAATGGGTCCTCGGCGAGCGCCATTGGCGGCAGCTTCACCGTCGGCACTTGGCACCATGTGGTGGGCGTATACACAGGAAATGGAGTCATTCTCTACGTCAACGGCGCGCAAGTGGCGTCAGCAAGCGTCGGAGCCAATCCCTTTACGGCTAATGCTGCGCAGCCTTTCCGCATCGGCGCGACGACGTTTCCGAACCGTGGGTTCGATGGCTGGATCGACGAAGTCGCTTTCTACGGAGCAGCGCTGAGCGGCGACACGATCAAGGCCCACTTCGACGCCGCAACAACCAACGGAGCGGCGTACGCCTCCCAAATTCTTGCCGACACCCCGCTCGGCTATTGGAGACTCGGTGAGGCGCCTGATCGTGCTGTGAACCTGGGCACTCTCGGCAGCAGCGCGGACGGCGCTTATCGGTACGGCGCGAGCGCGAGTCAGCCCGGGCCAACGCCTCCAGCATTTCCCGGCCTCGAGGCCTCGAACCTCGCGGTGGCGCTGGATGGAAGCGGCTGGGGCTACGTTGCTGTTCCGCCACCTAACCTGTCAACAAACGCACTGACCCTAACCTGCTGGGTGTGGCCGAACGGCGCTCAGGCGAGCGGCGCCGGCATCCTGATGCACCGAGCCTCTCTTGTTCCTGCACCAAACGACGCGGCCGCCGGCTTAACGATCTCTGCCAGCGGTGGGCTTGGACTGGCGTACAATTGGAACGACAACAGCTCCACGTACAATTGGACGAGCGGTGTCTCACTGATCAACACGCAATGGAACTTCATCGCCCTCACCATCCAGAGCAATCAGGCGGCAATCTTCGCCCCCGGGTCCACCAACTCGTCGCCCGTGACTAATCTTGTCGCGCATGCGCCGATCCAGTTCTCTGGGACGACCTATTTCGGCATGGATCCCTTTACAAACGCGACCCCCTCTGCCCGCCCATTCAGCGGGTCCGTTGACGAAGTCGCCATTTTTGATCGTGCGCTTTCAGTTGGGGAGGTCTATGGCCAATATGGGGCAGCGGTGGGCAACCTTGCTCCCAAGGTGTTCGCCGACCCTTCTTCGCCTGGCAATCCGCTTCCAGCGGGTGGCGCGCTCTTTCTGAGCGTAGATGCCGGCGGGACACCCGCGCTGAGCTATCAGTGGCGTAAGAATGGTAGCACAATTGACGGTGCAACCCAGTCGAACCTGGGCCTCGCGTGCCTCGGGAGCGGCGACGCCGGTTTGTACGACGTCATCATCAGCAATTCATTCGGGGCTGTGACCAGCCAAGTTGCAACAGTGTCGGTCGCCGGCAGCACGGCACTCAACATCATCCTTAACGACGGGAAGTTCGGCTTTAGCACCAACGGCTTCGGCTTTAGCTTGGCTGGCTGCCAGGGCTCGGTGGTGGTGATAGAAGCTTCGACTAATCTCATGAACTGGGTCCCTATCATGACAAATGTCATGGGTGCTGCGCCAATCTATTTCAGCGACCCGACATCATCAAACCTGATCCGCCGATTCTACAGAGCGCGCCTGCAGTAGCGAGTTCGCGCGGCTGATTGCAACCACGGGGATTTGATTCGAGTGCAGCGTATCGATTGGAGCGGCTGGGCCCGGCGCATGTGTCTAACCAACAAGAGAAACTCCTGGCTTGATATGGGTCGCGATGATCCCGGGTTAGTTATGGACAGAGCTAACGGCGGGGAAGGTGCAAGAATCCGGACGTCCGACGATGGCGTGGTCGAGCACTTCGATTTTCAGTAGGCGCGGTTGAGGAGCTGCCGAATGTCTACTCAAACGGAGCGTAATCCTCTTGAGCGCCGATTCGATATTTACTATCTGCGGTGCAGTATGACTGAAGATGAGCTGCGCAAGAAGTTCTGGTGGTGGCGCAAAAATAAGGACTGGACCTTCGATGCGCAAGATTACACAACCAAACTAAAGCCCTCCTCAACTAATCAGCAATGGAAGGACCGCGAGGAACTGATTGCGTGGCGGTATGAATTGGCGAGGCGACATACCCCTAGCGACCAGTTGCCTCCATATCCGGAAGCCAAAGAAAAGTACAATGATGAGATGGCCTGTTTGGAAGACTTCTCGCGCATTGGCCAGCGTCGGAAAGTGCTGAGAATTGATGAGTTGCCTGTTGAGATAGATCTCAACATCTTAAAAAAGGAGAGCTGGAGCGGCGTCCATCGGTTTGAGTGTGACCTAGAAGCATCCGACAATCAACTGACAGCAGGCTTCCTCGAATACGTAAGAACCGGGCGGGAAAGACGAAACATCAAAGCAGGCATTGGACCCAAGGGAAAACGGCATCGGCCTGTATCATGGCGCTGGCCGGAGTTGATGGATAGTCGCCGAGTTGGGCCATGGCAATGCCGCGCAGGGCGAGCGCCGATGGATCGTTGCGCAACGCCACGCGCTTGAGCGCGCCGAGCGGATCACCGGCCGCCAGCAACCGCGCGGCCGAGGCGACGAGGGAGTCCACGATCCCTTTGAGTGCCTATTTGTTTTCAGCAAAGGCGTAAAGATGTTTGTCGGTTCTGACCAGGAGGGTGTTGCCGGCGATTGCCGGGGTCGCGGCGGTTCGCTCGCCAAGTTTGTTCGTGGCGACAACTTCTGGTTTCTTACGGCTGGCTTTCATAACTGTCACTACGCCATCCTGGAGCGAGGTCAAATAAATATGCCCATTGGCAGCCACGGGTGAGGCATAATATTGCCCGGCAGCCGCCGCTCGCTCCTGGTACACCTGGTCCCCGGTCTTCGCGTCGTAGGCAGTGACGATGCCTCCATCCTTGACCATGATGTAAAGACCGCGATACACGAGCGCGGAAGTGATCCAGGGCAAGCCCTTCGTTTTCTTCCAAAGAATATGCGAACTTGTGACGTCGCCGGCTCCGCCGGTCCTGAGCGCAAACGCGGTGTTCTTGCCTTCTGACACAAACTTCACCATTGCGTCCCATTCGTCCCGGGTAATTTTTCCATCTTTGTTCGCGTCCTGGTTATCGAAGAAACCTCCCAGCGCTTTATCCGCTTCTTCTTTGGACAGTGCACCGTCGTGGTCCTTATCCAAATCCTTCAGCATGGAGTCGAACGAAGGCATCTGAAAGGGCTTGTCGTCCGCACCGCCGCTGCCCCCGGCGAAGAATAGAGTCCCATCGGCCACAACCGGCGAGGGAATGCATCCGGAGGGCATGCCATTGAAGACCCACTTTTCGGCACCGGTCTTCAGTTCATATCCGACCAAGCGCGCGTGGCCCGCTGCCACGATTTGTTTCCCACTGGACGCGCTCGATATGACCGGCGTGCAGTACGAAGTGGCGGGAAGCCTGGCTTGTTCCCACTTGCGTGCGCCGGTCTCGACATCGAGCGCGATGATCTTAGATGCTTTCAGCTCGTCACGAACCAATACTACCATGCCCTCCGCGATGATCGGTGAGACGCCGCTGCCGAAATCTCCACCCGTGGCCGCAGGAGGCATCTCGAACTTCCAACGTTCTTTGCCGGACAGGTCGTAACAGAACAGCCCACAGGAACCGAAGTAGGACACGATCTGCTTGCCATTCGTCGCAGGTGTGGACGTCGCGGGGCTGCCTTCTACCTTATGGTAAGCCTCGAGCTTCTTAGCCGGGGCTTCCGCTCGCCAGGCCTCTGTGCCGTCCTTGAGTCTATAGGTAATCGTGTAAAGCCTGCCGTTGTCGAAAGCCGTGATCACCACGTTATCGCCAGCGATGATTGGGGAAGAGAGACCGCTGGGCACTGGGACTTTCCATTTCACGTTTTTGTCCGGACTAAACTCAACGGGCGGCCTGCCCGAATCTGCTACGCCCGAGCCGTTCGGACCCCGGAACCGTGGCCATACGAGCTCCTTTTCGGCGCTCCTTCCAACGGTGGTGAAGACACCGGCTGCCAGTAATACGAGTGAAACTTTCATAAGATTGTAATTGGTTGTGGCGGCGACCGCCTCTTTTACCGGGAATTGCCGCTCCAAGTCAAAGGCAACCAGACTTCATTTGCATTTCATTTCACGGGCAACCCCAGGCAGCCAACCACGAATTTTCGCGCCCTGCCGAAAGCACCGTTCTGGTCTCTGTTCAATTGGTGTCCATTAGTGTCAGTTAGTGGTTCAGCTGCCTTGTCCCAATCTTTACGTTCTCTGCGTTCTCTGCGGCTACCCGCTCTGCTTGCCTGATTTCAGCTGTCAGTTTTCAGAACTCCAGCTTTTTCCTGACGACTCTCAACTATCAACTCTCAGCTTTCCCTCTCTGTACGACTGGGCATGAGCCGGGTAACTCTGATTGCCGCGCCAACTGCAGGATGCGTCCCAGGTCCAACTCGCCCTTCGCTCCCCAGCCACTGACGCCTTCAGGAATTCGAGGGCGGAACTGTTCGTAGAGGCCGAATCCACTCTCGGCCAGATCGCCGGGAGCAAAGGCGCGGGCGAGTTCCGTCATGGCTTTGCGGACTCTCGGCAGGGCGTCGCCGAACTTGCTTTCCAGATAGCGCTCGACGCTCACCGGCGTGATGGGCTCGGACTTGTTCACGGCGCGGACCCCTTGGTCGGTGGTCGTAGCCGGCAAAGCCCGCCCCAGAAGCTCCACCCAGAATTCCTCACCTCGCTCCCGTTCCCGCACCTTGTGGAGTTCCTTCGGGCTCGGTTTGAAAATCCCCAACCGCCGTCCTTTGCTTTGGGCGTTCAGGCCAGCCAGCGCTTTTCCCAGGGACAACGCTTCGTCGTGCGCAAAACCCATGCGCTCGGCTACGACCGCGGCCCAGAGGGTCAACACCGGGGCTCGATTGACGAGAATCTTATTCGATGACAAAGTGCACATTCTTTGCAAAACGTTTGTAAATCTCCGCCTTGAGTGAGGCCTAAGCTTTCCTTGCGACAACATCCTGTGGCGGACGAACCTCCAGTTTGACCCTTTTCCGCAACTCTTGCAAGCGCAGCCCTTGCCAGCCAAGCTCAAACATGCAGCCCAGAAGCGTCTATTCAAAAATCGCCGGTACCGGCTCGTATCTACCCGACCAGATCGTCACCAATGCCGATCTGGAGAAGATGGTCGATACGACCGCCGCATGGATTCTCGAACGCACCGGCATCGAACGTCGTCACGTCGTAGCCCCCGAGCAATCCACGCTTGATATGGTCGAGCAGGCGGCGAAGCGCGCATTACAAGCGGCCAACGCCGCCGCCGAAGAAATCGATCTCATCGCGTTGGGAACAACGACGCCCGCGCAGCTTTTTCCGAACACAGCGTGCTTGTTGCAAAAGCGATTGGGAATCGGCGGCCCCCCCGCGATCCAGGTGGAGGCTGCATGCACCGGATTTATCTATGCAATGAGCATTGCCGATAAGTTCATTCGCCTCGGCGAAGCGAAGTGCGCCCTTGTCATCGGTGCAGAGTGTGTCTCCAAGCTCGTCGATTGGACCGATCGCAACACCTGTGTGTTGTTCGGCGACGGGGCCGGCGCTGTGGTCCTGAAGCCATCGGCGGAGCAGGGCATCATCTCGACGCATTTGCATGCGGACGGCGAGTACTCCGATTTGTTGTTCTATCCGACAGGCGCGTCGTGCCGTCACAATCCCACCGTACCCGACGATAAACAGCACACCCTTATCATGAAGGGCACCGAGGTATTCAAGGTGGCGGTCAAGAAACTGAGCAGCGTGGTGGATGAAACTTTGGCGGCGAACGATTTGGACAAATCGGCCATCGATTGGCTGGTGCCGCACCAGGCAAATTTGCGTATCATCCAGGCCATCGCGAAAAAGCTCGATTTACCGCCCGAGCGGGTGATCGTCACGGTGCAGGATCACGGCAACACTTCAGCGGCTTCGGTGCCACTGGCATTGGATACTGGCGTCCGCGATGGACGTATCAAGCGCGGCGATCTGCTGTTGCTTGAAGCATTTGGCGGCGGCTTAACGTGGGGTTCGGCCCTGGTTCGATTTTAGTGGTGCGGCACTAGAAGCGCTGGAGGGTTGATGGTTGATGGTTCGGACGGCCGGGGCGGAAGACCAGGGACGGAAAAGTTTCACTTTAAAGACGACTGAGAAGCGATGTGTGGGTTGCTTGAATTGGAGGTTCGCGGTGCAACAGATAACATCGCTCGCCGTTTCCCCTGGCGCGACATTCCCCAAAAACAAACGCTTGCCAAAGCTGCGATATAAGCGCACTGTGGGCGATTGTTAGATAACTCATTACTTTCAAGGCGTGGTAAGTCTTCAGGTGAACTCAGTTCAGTGATGATTCTAAACCCGATGGTCGGGAACACTCTGGGAAGGCAAGGGCCATCTAAATAGAACATCACATAATGAATAATAAACTGTTTGTCGGAAATCTCTCCTTCAACGCAACCGAAAACGATCTACAGGACGCCTTTGCGGCGCACGGCACGGTCCTGGAAGCCAATCTCATGATGGACCGCGCGACCGGTCGTCCCCGCGGCTTTGCCTTTGTTACCATGAGCACCGATGAGGAGGCGCAGAAAGCGCTCAGCGCGATGAATGGCGCCAACTTCGACGGGCGCAAGCTGACCGTCAATGTCGCACGGCCGCGCGAGGAACGCTCAGGTGGCGGCGGTGGGAGACGGCAACAATACGACAACGCCAGACGCTATTAAGCCTGGCGAGGCAGGAGTCCCGAATGGGGCTCCTGCGGCCAGCTCATCATCACTCCGCTGCGTATCGCTCAAGATTTGTACCGATTGAACACCAGACGACTTGAACTGTCCTGGACGGGGATGAGTCACATGGCTTTATTCGTCGCGTGGTGTCTGTTCGTCCTGTTGTGCTGGCCTTGTGCGCTGCTTGTGCCGTTTATTGCCCGACTGCTGTCTTCCGTTCCATTGAAAAACTGATGCGACCTTTCAACAAATTCCAACGATATGAACCGCTCCACCGCCGGAATGGCAAAATTCGGGCTCGCGAAGTGAGGGTGCTCGATGAGAGCAAGGAACAACTCGGCGTGATGGACCTGAATGCAGCCTTGCAACTGGCCCGAGACAGGCAACTCGATCTGGTGGAGATCGCCCCTGCCGCGACACCGCCGGTCTGCCGCATCGTCAACTACGGCAAGTTTCTGTACGAAGCATCCAAAGCACAGAAGGGGCAAAAGCAGAACGGCTCGCGAATGAAAGAGCTTCAGCTCGGCGCGGCGATTGATCCGAACGATTTCCAAACCAAGCTGGCGCATGCGATCGAGTTCCTGGACGACGAGATGAAGGTGCGCGTCAGGCTGCGGTTCAAAGGCCGGCAAAAGGCCCACAAGGAAGTTGGGTTCGAGATCGTAAACCGGTTCGTTAACGAGACGGCGTTGCACGGCCGGCCGGATTCCCCTCCGCGAATGCTCGGGGATCGGGATCTGAACGTCGTGCTGAGTCCATTGCCACGAAGTCAGAGAGGCAGAGGGCCTGGAGTTTCCGAGCCACGGGTTGACAGCAGACCGACTCCTCCGGCACCGGTCTCGATGGCCATTGAAAAGTGAGGCCAGGCTACATGAAGCAGTCCAGGTTATTTTCTGAGTGCGTGTGCCGCCCCGCCCGGAACACCCAAAGCACCTTTTCTGTCATGCGCTGGAAACGTGTGACCCCGTCATGATGCACTATTGTCGAAGACCAAATCCCCGGGCCGAATACCGGCTGCAACGAAATGCGCGCGTCAACAGCTCGTTAACCCTGGCGCAGAAATTTCCGGGGCTCAAAAAACTTTCCGCAAGTCTCGAATATTTTGATGCTGACGGAACAACTCGAAACGCAGCAATGACTTGCAAGCTGAATGTGGAACACGCCAAATCCATTCTTTGCTTCAACTGTGTGCATTCGGACTGCGTGGGGGGTGATTTCGATCTGACCAAAAAGCTCTTACAAGCCGTCTCCACCAGCCAGAAGTCTGTCCGCGGCGAAATTCGTTGCGGGGGAATTCGGCACAACAAAAACCGAGTGGAGTCCACGCCCTGCGGAAGCATCCTTCGTTACAAATTAGCGCTTAGTTACTGACGTTTTGGCGCACCTCTGCGCACCCGGACCGTCTTCCCTCAGATTGTTGGCACAAGCGCGTCCGTGGCTAGTCGCGGCGGAGCGCGTGCCCTTGGATGGAATGAACGGAATTTGCCTTTCTGGGGTCTAAACTCAATCGTGGTTAGACCTTTCCATCGCTTCTGGTTCAGCCGCTCTGAAGATCCCGCCCCGGAAGCTACGGGAGCGAAGGCCGAGGGTGGCGATGCTGAGGCTCAATTCAGTCTGGGACTGAGACTCGCCCACGATGGAGACGCGCAGAACTATGTGCAAGCAGCGCATTGGTACCTAAAAGCGGCTGAGCAGAACCATGCCAGGGCCCAATTCAATCTCGGTGTCATGTATGCCACGGGGCAAGGCGTGCCGCACGACGATGCCCGATCGCTGATGTGGATTGGAAAGGCCGCATGCCTGGGCGAGCCTGGGGCCCAATACATGCTGGGCATGAAGCAATGGCGGGTGAGCCTTGACGAGGGGCCGGAAAATGCGCGCGAATCGAGGATCGAGGCCCACAAATGGCTTAGGCTTGCGGCGGAACGGGGCTATCCGAGTTCAGAGGTGAATCGCGATTCTTTGGCCTTGTGTATGACGCGTGAGGATGTGGCGGAGGGCGGCCGCCGTGCAACTGCTTTTAATGCAGGCTAAGCCGACCTGCCATCGGCCGGCGGATCCAGCGGGACGGCTGAAAGATCGCGCGACTGAACATCGCGCGGATTTTTGGCGCGGATGTTGCGAGGCAGCGGACTGAGGACGACGCTGAGGTCGCGGTCGCCTAGCATTTTGGGAGGGGAATCGGCGTGGCCGTAAAGGGAGACCACTTTGACAAACTGGTTCACGACGTCGAAGCCGATTTCTTTGTGCGCCTTCTGCCGCCCGCGAAAGCGCAGCTTAACGCGGACTTTCAGGTCGTTGCAAAGGAATTGGATGGCGTGGGCACGTTTTGTCGCCAGGTCGTGAGCATCGATGGTTGGGGAGATCTGAAGTTCCTTCATTCTCCCGGCGGAATTATGGGCTCGGGAAGCCTTGTTCCGCTTGGCTTCTTCGTAAAGGAATTTGCAATAATCCACAATTCGGCAGACGGGAGAAGTGGCGTTGGCCGCGATTTTGATCAGATCCAGGCCCTTGGCGCGGGCTGGGCGTTGGGAAAATCGGCCACGTCGCGGCCACCGGCCAGGCCCTGGTGGTGAAAGACGTGGCCGGAGTTGGACTCGTTTAAGGAACGCCTGCTCGAGCTGGCGCAGATCCGCTCCGTCGCTAAACTCCTCGAGGGCGTCGTGACCCGCCTCGTCGAGCCGGCGTACGTCGCGCTGGCGCGTATCTGGCTAGTGGACAAGGGCGACCTTTGTTCAAGTTGCTGTATGCGACTGGAGTGTCCCGACCAAACGTCTTGCCTCCATCTGGTCGCCAGCGCAGGAAAGCGGGTTCGACGCTCAGCCGATCCGATACGAAGATGAAGCTGGGGGGTGCTGGCCCTGTTCACGCGCATTCCAATTCCGGAGCAGGGCCCCGCCTGGCTGCGCATTTTTGCCGATCACATCGCGGTGGCCTTCGTAAACGCCCGCGCCTTCGAGGAAAACGATCGGCTCCGATAGAGGTCGGCGCTATGTTAGCGACCCACGATTGGTTCCGGACGCTCAAAATCATTTCTGTTGCCTCGCAAGCTCAATTCAGATATTGAATGCTATCATGATGGTCTTTCTAATCCACGTTCGGGACCCTCAGTTCTACGCGCTTCCAGCCGCGACTCGCGCCAAAAACGGGAATATTCGAGTGATGGGCTTTCCTCCCATCGGCATCATGTCGCTGTCGGCAGTGGTAAAACGCGCCGGCCACGAGTGCGTGATGTTTGACCAGGCCAATCCTGACACGCCCAATGACGTCATCATTGAGCAGATAAAAAGGAAGCGGCCGGCTCTGGTGGGCCTGAGTTTCCTGAGCACCACCAGCTATCCGTACGCGAAGATTTTGGCCCGGCAAATCCGCGCCGCCGACCCCAAGGTGAAGTTGGCGTTCGGAGGAGTCTTTGCGAGCCTTAATGCGCCGCTGGTCAAGCTGCAATGCCCCGAGGTGGACTTCGTGTGCCGTGGAGACGGCGAACAGCTCATTCTCGACCTGCTGGAGCGTTTGCAGGACCCGGCGGAAGTGATGAGTTTGACCTGGGCCAAAGATGGCCAGGTGCTCAACAACCCGAATCGAATGGTGGAGCGCCCACTTGACCAGTGGCCGTTCCCTTACCGCGAGAGCTTTACGCCTGACTTCGTCGAAACGTAGCCCCTGGACGTTCCCGGGGTTCTCACACCTCCAAGGTTCCCCCCCCATACCACCCCCCGCCGCCCTCCC
>JACXTT010001400.1_pt1 | contig 40026 bp, 34 predicted proteins | sample 9270951 | NCBI WGS metagenome assembly JACXTT01 (sample SAMN15532306, study PRJNA645909) | rock metagenome | isolation source: weathered quartz diorite | place: Puerto Rico | collected 2017-06-21
AGATTATAGCACCGCCGGGCCCAACAGCGTACACCACTTCCCCCGATGACGTATTTGCCAGGCGGGCAAGATGAGATGCAATCAAGCTGTTTACATCAAAAGTCGCCATTGAAATCCCGAATGGAATAACTCCCGAAGTAATTGGCCAGTTTGTCCAATGAGCCCCGCCATCGGTCGTCACACAGGCGGTTCCCAAAAATGTCGTTCCGTCATACCCTCCGGCAATTCCCGTGTTTGCATCCACGAAGGAGACTGCTTGAAGCACGGAGGTTGTTCCGCTCGTCTGCGGCACCCACGTCATCCCGCCATCTGTCGTTCGGAGGATGGTTCCGTTCGTTCCCACGACTGTTCCGATGTGAGTATTGATGAACTGGACTGCGTAAAGATCTTCACCAGTTCCGCTAGTCTGAGCCGTCCATGTCGCACCCCCATCCGTTGTGTTGAGAATGGTCCCGCCTAGTCCTACAGCAGTTCCCGTATCGGCCGTAGCGAAGAAAACCCCCATAAGATCATTGGATGTTCCGCTAGTCTGAGGTGTCCATGTCGTACCCGCGTCAGTTGTATGAAGAATAGTGCCACCGATTCCCACCGTCGTTCCTGTATCAGAAGCCGCAAATGAAATTCCGTACAGGTCACTGGATGTTCCGCTTGTCTGGCCTGACCATGTTACACCCGCGTCTGTCGTATGAAGAATAGTGCCGACTTCCCCGACCGCGGTTCCCCTTGCGGAACTGCTAAATGAGACGCCTAGGAGAAAACTAACCGTGCCGCTCGACTGAACGTCCCAGGCCAAGCCTCCACTCGTCGTGTGAAGAATCGTTCCCCTGTCTCCTACCACAAAACCGGTATCCGGATTAAGGAACGCTGAGCTGTACAACCATTCAGTGGGACCGATCGTCTGTTTGAACCATGATGTACCGCTATCCGTTGTCCGGAGAATAATACCTCCGCCTCCTGAGATTGTTGCAATTCTCGGGGTCGCAAAGGAAACACTCTGAAGGTATGTATAAGTCCCGCTGCTCTGGGGCGTCCAGGTTACACCCCCATTAGTCGTCCGGAGTATTGTTCCATTATCTCCGACTGCTGTTCCAGTGTCGGTATTGAGCATTTTGACGCCCCAGATCCAGTCGGTGGTTAAGGATGATTGGCCAGTCCAGGAGGCCCCACCGTCGATAGTGCGAATAATCACACCGTCCGTTCCGACGGCCGTTCCCGTAAGTGTATCGGTGAACGACACATTAAAGAGTCCGCGAGCACCGTAGGCCTGTGTCGACCAGGTGATGCCGCCGTCTGTTGTGCGAAGTATGTTGTCATGCCAGAATGGCGTAAAATCACGGCCCACCGCAATCGCATGGTTCGTGTCGACAAAACTGACCGCCAGCAACTGTGCATCTGTCCCACTCGTGATCGAGGTCCATGTATTGCCTGCGTTCGTCGTTCGAAGAATTATTCCAGGATATCCAACGGCAATACCATGGTTTGAATCCGCATAAGAGACCCCATAGAGAATATTGTTCATCCCGCTTTCCTGATTTGCCCACGTCACGCCTCCGTCAGTAGTGCGAAGTATCATTCCGGGATAACCGACCGCTGTTCCTCGGTATGCGTCCTGGAAATAAAGTCCCGCCAGATGTGTAGAGCCGTTCACATGATACGTCACCTCCCAACTCTTTCCTCCATTAGAACTTCGCACGAGAACTCCTCCATACCCGACAGCCACTATATGATTAGAGTCGAGCATCTGAACGGTCTCTAGCGTGTTGCCCTGCGGCAGCGGATTCAACCATTCCCAACTCGCGGTACCTGGTTCGCCAAAGATCTGAGAAGGTCCCAACGCATGCGGCGACAGCGGCTGTTTTTTTGGCATCTTACCGAGAACGCCGCTCTTGAGAAGACTTCCATGAACGTTTCCGAGGGTGAGAGGGAAGCCTCTCTGGTTCTTTGATCCAAGAGCTTGCGGAGGTGTGAAACACTCCATCATCAGGAAGAAGATAAGCAAGAGTGAAATTTGTCTGACAATATCAATTCGAAACCTTGGGCTGGACGACGTCCGTATCAGATAGTGCAATTTCCACCTCATTGAATGGACGCTCTCCTTGGGTCTTGCTACTTCTCTTACAGAACGGCTATTTCGTTCTTCCATGTGGACTCCAACTGATGAGTATTCTTAATGAATAACGGATCGACTGTCGTGGAAGAAATACATTGACGGCTTCGCGACCCTGTCATCACACAAACCGCAGGTTTATCATAACCGTTATATCCCCAGCCCTGGGTCGGGTAAGATAGCCAACCCGGAAGCCCGTTCCAATCGGCCACACCGACTTGTATTCCGCTTCCTCAGCCTAATCCGCCAGCGTCGTGATTATGTCTCTCAAGGATATTGTGGACTCTGATTGACCCGTCCCCGATCCATATTCGCACTCGAATGCAGGTACTTCCCTTGTGTGACACGGCCCCAATCGAACCAGAGTTTAGAGCCGGGTTGCTCCCAAAGAAGTAGAGGTGAAAATAGAAGAAGTGAGGCAGTTTGAAGGACGATGTAGATGCCCCGCACGGCCCACTTTCCGGGAATTTAGGTGAGTGAAAGCCCCCGGTGTCTATATGCCATGATAATTGGATTTTCGGCGAATGTCAAGCACGTTTATTGATTTTTCGCAGCGAGGATAACTCTTACAGGGGGAGGTGAGCGATATTGCCTTTCTGGCAGTCGCCAAGAGCTGATGGCCCATACACTAAAGCCAAGAAAGATCCCATTGACTGATCAGACTTGCATTGTCAGATGTCCCGTGATATATTCAAAGCAGACGACTCGCATGGCGCCGCCGAAATGGCTGATCAACTTTCTCAGGGCTGCGGAATCGCTCGCACGGACAGGGATATTCGGTGAAGAGGAAGAACTGTTTTATTTCTCCTCTCGTGATTGAATTGTGGACCGGATTTTATCACAAGCCTCCTGTGGACGGGAGCTTTTTCGGCAGTCCGTTAGATTCTTTAAGGCGTGGGAATTGTTCTCAGCGGGGCATAATCCGGAAGCTAAACTCGCCAGCGAGCGGTGAGGAGAACGGGAGAAAACTTGGCTGGTTACGCGACCTCAAATTCCTGAGTGTTATTTTGTTGATCAATGGTCAGTAATCCAAACATGGAGCATCGAATTTTACGACCATACAGCGCTGACGAGTGATTTGAAGTGGCGGCTGGAAAAGTTATACGATGGGTAGACGAACATATATCTCTCATTATGGCCGAGGACGCCCAACAGACAGGTCAACACCGGATTGAACCGTTAGAAAGTTCGGGGCTGTCGAGACTGGATGAGCTCTGCATCAATACCATTCGCTGTTTGAGCATGGATGCTGTCCAGAAGGCTAAGTCCGGACACCCCGGTATGCCGATGGGCATGGCTCCCGCAGCCTACATCCTGTGGACCAAACACTTGAAGCACAACCCCCGCGATCCGCGGTGGATGAATCGTGATCGATTCGTGCTCTCCGCTGGTCACGGGTGCATGCTGCTCTACTCACTCTTGCACCTCACAGGTTACGACGTTTCCCTAGACGACATTAAGAGCTTCCGCCAATGGGGGAGTAAGACGCCCGGACATCCGGAATATGGTCATACCCCTGGGGTGGAGCTGACAACTGGTCCACTCGGGCAGGGAATCTCGAGCGCCGTCGGAATGGCGATTGCGGAAAAATACCTTGCGGAGTACTTTAATCGTCCCGGATTTCCCCTAGTTGATTACAAGATTTATGTCGTCGCCGGCGATGGGTGTATGCAGGAAGGAGTTACATCCGAGTCGTGCTCCTTGGGAGCCCACCTTGGACTGAATAATCTTATTGCCATTTACGATGACAATCGGATCACAATTGATGGTAAGACCTCTCTTTCGTTCAGCGAAGATGTTGGCAAAAGGTACGAATCGTACGGATGGTTCGTTCAAACCCCGGAAGGAGAGGGAAACGATATGGCTTCGTTCGAAAGAGCCCTCATTGCTGCTCAGAATGAACCTTTCCGCCCTTCCTTGATTAAGCTCCGTACCCATATCGCATACGGCAGTCCAAATAAACAGGATTCTCCGGAGGCACATGGCTCCCCGCTTGGCGAGGAGGAAGTCGCCCTCACGAAGAAGAATTATGGCTGGGATCCTGTGAAGAAATTCTATGTGCCGGAGGAGGCGCTAGCCCATTTTAGGGAAGAAGTCGTCAAGGGGAAAGAGAGTGAAGGAAATTGGAATGAGCTCTTTGTACGCTATGCCAAAGAGTATCCGGTCCTCGCTGAGGAGCTTCTCCATGCTGCCGACGGGAAGCCTACCGAAAAATGGGAACAGGTGTGGGCTAACGCTATTCCAAAGATTGACCCTTCAACCACAATGGCTACCCGAGAAGCCCAGGGTAGGATACTCGATGCTATCATGCCAAAGTTGCCTCTTGTGCTAGGAGGGTCGGCAGATCTGACTCCTTCGAATAATACGAGGTTCAGGGATGCTCGAGATTTCAGCAAGGTCGACCGCCTAGGGCGCTATATCCGGTATGGCGTCCGTGAGCACGGCATGGCGGCCATCATGAACGGGATCGCTGTCAGCGGTCTGCTCATCCCCTATGGCGGCACTTTTTTTTGCTTCAGCGATTATATGAGGCCCGCGCTCCGGCTTGCCGCTCTCTCACGCTATCCTGTGATATTTGTTTATACGCACGACAGCATCGGTCTCGGCGAGGATGGTCCAACTCATCAGGCGGTCGAGCATCTGGCCTCCCTGCGAGCCATCCCGGGTCTCGTTGTTCTCCGTCCCGCCGACTTTTATGAGACAGCATATGCATGGAAATTTGCCCTGGAGCACCGCTCAGGCCCCACGGTCATCGCCCTTACTCGCCAAAGGTTACCAGTGCTCGATCAGACGAAATATGCGAGCGCGGAAAATCTCTGCAGAGGCGCATACATTCTGATCGGATCGGAGGATCCTCAAATCCTCCTGCTTGCCACCGGGTCCGAGGTGTCACTCGCAGTAAGGGCATACGATCGGCTGACCGCACTAGGGATTAGCGCGCGTCTGGTCAGCATTCCTTCATTTGAGCTTTTTGAGCAACAGTCACCGGAGTATAAGGATTCCATCCTGCCGGCGGCCATCAGTGCCAGAGTTGCCGTGGAGGCGGGAGTGAGAATGGGTTGGGATCGGTACCTCGGATCCCGCGGAGAGTTCATCGGCATGACGACATTTGGTGCGTCCGCTCCTGCCGAGTCTGCGCTTGAGAATTTTGGATTCACGGTCGATCACGTTGTTCGTGCTGCAGAGCGCACGATCACGCGATCGAAATTGGCGGGGACTTAAAAGGGCTGCCCAACCCCTCTAAGTTCGGCGATGGATTGTGTTTCACAAGTTCGTTCTTGTATTTAAAGCCGTCATTTTACTCCGAGGTGGTGAGAGGTCGGAGCGCAAGGGATTGCGGTTCAACTCGCCCAAGGGCGTCGTGTCAAGCCGCTGGTCGACATAGTCGACGGATAAGTCCTGGGCGGGGAAAATCAATCGGTAACCAAGGTTTATAAGGCCAATGGCAAAGGGAGTCGCCTGACAAATGCTGCCCTCCAAGAAGTGAAGGGTACAATGCCAGCAGCCATGAATTCAGGAGTCTTCAATACGGAGAGGAGCGACGGGGATGAAAGTTGGCATGATCGGACTGGGGAGAATGGGTGCCAATATGGCGGAGCGTCTCACTCTGGGAGGTCATACTGTAACAGCGTATGACCGGAGCGGTGAGGCTGCTCGCCGTGCGACCGAACGAGGTGTTCTCGTGACAGCATCCTTGGAAGATCTCGTCGGCAAACTGGATTCTCCGCGCGTTCTCTGGATGATGGTCCCTGCCGGAGAGCCTGTTGATAAGCTTATAGATTCACTCCTCACCTTCATCCAGCGCGATGATACGATCATCGATGGCGGGAACTCATATTATAGGGATTCCATGGCGCGAGCAATCCGTCTCAAGCAGCGAAATATCCATTTCGTTGACGTGGGGACAAGCGGCGGTATCTGGGGACTCAAAGAGGGTTATAGCATGATGGTGGGAGGTGAACAGAGTGTTGTCGAAAGACTGAGACCGATCTTTGAATGCCTTGCACCTGGTCCGTCTAATGGATGGGGACATGTCGGGAGAAACGGAGCCGGCCATTTCGTGAAGATGATTCATAACGGAATTGAGTACGGGCTTATGCAAGCATATGCCGAGGGATTTGCAATCCTTAAGAAGAAAGATGAGTTTTCGCTGGATCTGTACCGGGTTGCCGAAATCTGGCGCCAGGGGAGTGTGATACGGTCCTGGCTTCTCGACCTGACAGCTCAAGCTCTCAAGGAAAATCCTAGCTTGGACGAGATCGCACCCTTTGTTGCAGACTCAGGAGAAGGACGATGGACGGTCAGCGAGGCCATCGACCTGGATGTGCCCGCTCCGATTATCACGCTCTCTCTCCTTGAGAGACTTCGCTCCCGTACCCAAGATTCCTTCGCGGATAAATTGCTCTCCGCCATGCGGGAGAAGTTCGGAGGACATCCAATCAAGAAACGATAGATTATTCTTGCCGCGATTTGGGGACCCCTGCAATTCTTCTCTCACCTGTTGAAGGCCAGGCGATCGAAGGTACTGCTACCATGATCATACGCGAGCTATTCGCCGCGTCGGAGGGGTTTCCCGTGGCGTGCTCCTCGTGAAAGGCAAGCGTATTCATAGCGCGTTAGAGGGTCAAATAGAGGTTTTTGCAGATCTCCACGAGTTGAGCAGAGTAGCGGCCGAAAAGATCTCAGCTCTCATCGACCAATCGCTCAGACACGGAGGCCCGTTTGCGATCGCGCTTTCCGGCGGCCGCACGCCAATGGAACTCTACGGAATACTGTCCTCACGTTATCGTGACCGGATCCCCTGGGACAGGGTTCACCTATTCTGGGGAGATGAACGTTACGTCCCGAGTGAAGATTCGCAAAGTAATTACAAAACCGTCCAGGATTCTCTGCTTGCAAAAGTTCCCATCCCGCCGTCCAATGTTCATCCTATCCCGACTGATATGTCCACGCCCGAATCGGCTGCTGATTCTTATGAGGCATCATTGCGAGAATATTTCGGACGCGCCTCACCCAGCTTCGATCTTACACTGTTAGGGCTAGGATCCGATGGACATACGGCATCGCTTTTCCCGGGCTCTCCGGCACTTTCCGAGCGTACCCGATGGGTCATGCCTGTCCGCTCGCCCGTTCCGCCCCCGGTGAGGATTACCCTAACCCTTGATGCGATAAACTCCTCGAAGAGAATATTTTTTCTGGTGAGCGGAGAAGGCAAGGGCAAGATTATAAGGTCAATCGTGCGTGACCCCGAGGGCTGTTCTCTGCCAGGGGCGTTGGTGAAGGGAGAACTTCAAACCGTATGGTTGCTTGACCGCGACGCCGCCCACGATTTTTCACCTTGAGATTTTTGCCGGAGAGGAAATATTCTGTGGATTGATTTGACTTGACTTTTTGATTTCGCTGTAGTATAATAACGGAGGAAAGCATTTCGTAGGGGGGCTCTTTAGCATGAACACACGCGGGAGGCGGATCGCTGTTTGGCTTACTCTCTTCCCTTTTGTAAGTTGCCTTTTCTGCCGTAAGGACGAACAACCCTCTTCGATCCTGCCTCTTCTCGACCATTCACTGGATACCCACTTCAGTATCCGGAATCCGTTCTGGTCCAGGGACGGTTCGAGACTCTATGGGATCGGTAGTTCGCCGGATCGTGAAGGGAACGGTATCTACGCAGTCGATTCAGGGGGTGGTGAAGCGCGGCCCGTGTTCGAGGATACATTGGAGAAGATCTTTCCAACACTATCACCGGACGGAATGCGTATTGCCTACCTTGCCGCGGAGCCCGGTCGGATTTGGTGCTGCTCCCACGTCTGGATTGTTGAAGCCGATGGCTCACTCGCCCGTGATTTGACACCATTCTTTGGCAACTGGGAATTTTTGCGGTGGTCTCCCGACAGCCGGTTTCTCCTTTTCGATGGCGCTGTGGAAGATTCCGGCGCGATGAATTACCAGATTATCAGAGCAGACGTGCAAACAGGTGCGCTCGTGCAGCTTACACACGGATCGTCCGGTAACAGGGACGCCACCTATCTTTCTGATGGCCGTCGAATTGCTTTCCTCTCAGGCCGCATCATGACTGATTACGGTGGGAAAGTCTTTGTCATGAATGCCGATGGCACAAATCCCGTCGCGATCGACACTTCCCGGACAGCAAGTGTCGCTCCCCGCCCGTCGCCTCGCCGCAACGATATTGTGTTCAGTTGGGGCCTGGGCGGGGAAGGCAATGCCGGTGCCTACTCACTCAATCTTGATAGCACCGAACTACCGGCCCAACCCTCATCGTATCGGCTTTTCTTTCCTGGATCTGAACTGAGCACAATGCAGTGGTCGCCAGATGGCAATCAGGTGGCGCTACCCATTGCGACTTCGGCTATTACACAGGATGTCTATATCGTAAGGAGAGACGGAACTGGACTCCGAAGGATTACCACGAACCTCCAGGCTTACTTTTTTTCGTATCTGTGGAACAACAATAGCAATAAACTGATCTTCCAGGCAAAAGACCGGACTGATGACAGTTTTCACATCTATGTATATGATTTCGTTATGGAGAAACTCATGATTCTCAGTATAACCCACCATTAAACATCCACATCTCATCAGGGAGGTTTGTATGCACCGCTTACTTGTATGCTGTCTTCTGCCCCTAGTTCTTTTCGTCGAGACAATGCGGGCACAGAGCTTTGGTTCTAACCCAGTTGCGTTTTCGCCCGACATCCTCGTCGAGTTCAAGATGAATCTTCCTATTAGTCACCTGGATATCAATGACTATGCCCCATCGACTCGCGGTGTCTATGTAGGTCAGAATGTTACCTTTCGTTTCTATGGTCGCAATGCTCCATGGACGAATCCCGGCTTGTTCATGCGGGTGCGATGGGATGATGACATGGATGCCAGTAACGGTGTCACGTGGAGCGACTGGTTTGAAGATGAGCATGAGAACGCTTTTGCGACCGTCGTCAAGAATTTCTCAAAACCGGGAATTTATACGCTGACGTTTGAAATTGAATTCTTTGAAACTCAGGGCCAGCAGGTGTACTCCCGTCAGAAGCAGTACGATATAACTGCCGTTCCCGTGCCAACATCCGTCTTCCAAGATGGCCGAGGCAATAGGCTTTTCTTTTGGGTCGGGTCTGATTTAAGGCTAGACCGGCCGACATTTCTCGTCGAAGGGTTCGATCCCGACAGCAGCAATACCCCGGCGGTTAATTACAGTGTTGGATTTGATCTTATAGAGGAGGCTCGAAGCAGGGGATTTGACGTTTTTATTATGGACTGGGCAAACGGAGGCGGTGACATCGTTTCCAATAAAGATGTTTTCCTAGGCGCGTGCAAATTCATCCATGATCAATTGCATGGCAAGGAGGCTGCCATCCAAGTCGTCGGTGTGAGTATGGGGGGAGTTATCGCTAGGTACGGGCTAGCGTGGGCTGAAGATGAATCACCCCAGGCTCATCCCTCGCAGTTCATCTATCACTATGTGAATACCTTTATCTCCTTCGATGCGCCCCAGCAAGGAGCTCACCTCAACTCGGGCATACAGCGAGTCATTACAGAGAATGGTAGTTCCACCCAGCAATCTGTCCTTCAATCCCCGGCAGCGCGCCAGATGCTATACAAGGATCTGTACGATGCATCTCAGAATGAGCATGCCTCATTCTATTCAGCTCTCAACTCCCTCCACAATGAGGATCCAAGTGTCGGGCACACCAACGGATATCCGCGTCAAAGCAGGAATTTCTCAATCTCCAATGGGAACCGAACCACAATTTATCCTGGGAAAACCACGAGTGATGATCTTGGTCTTATCACTATCTATGGGAATGTTAGCATCCTCTCGATCGCAACGATTCCGGTGGTGAAGTTTACCCGACACATCACGGTGGAGAACCGAGATGTCTGGCCCGGGTCAACATTTGCCGAGGATCTCACACGATTAAGCACCCAGGGATTCAAGGACATAGTAGACGACGGCCTCGGAGGAGCGCTGTTCAGGGCCGGCGGGGGATGGAGGTTCCGCGTATACTTCAATCCAGGGTATACCCCGACAGAAAGCGCTCTCGACCTGGATGGCTTTTCTCGCATATCTGACGGTTCGCTCGTCGGAGGTAATAGTTGGTTTGATGACACTTTGGCGCAGACGTCAACCCATAAACATATCGAGTTGACGGGCGACAGCAAGTCCAAGATCATGCAATGGCTCCGGGAAAACCTCGGCAGGCCCTATTTGGGACGGCCGAGCAATCTTTCCGCATCCAACCCCTCATTCAAAGAGGTTACAATTACTTTTACGGATGAAGCAGCGTTTGAGCAGGGGTTCAAGGTTGAGAGAAAAACGGCGAATGGCCCATATGAGGAGATTGCAAGCCTCGGTCCCAATTCGGTTCAATTCGCGGATTTCTGTGTCGACCCCGCCACGACATATACGTATAGAATCCGAGCATTCAGTGGAAATCGTTACTCGCCCTATTCCTCAGAACTCTCGGTGACCACCCCTATGACCTGCAACCTGGCAGCTCCCTCAAACGTCGTTGCAAGAGAAGACCCTTCCTCGATATCTCTTAGCTGGCATGCGGTTGCAGGCGCGACCTCGTACAAGGTTTACCGTACCTCGCCAGGCGAATCGTGCCCGAGTTTTGCCGCGGTCACCCCTTCTGTTTCCTTTATCGACTACGTGCCCCTCCTTCAGCAAAAGTACGCGTACCAGGTCACAGCTCTCAACGGCACCGAGGAGGGTGTGCCATCGGACGTTCTCCATGCGCAAGGTCTGCACATGGCTGCCTCAACTACAAGTGCACTGTCTTCAAATGGACAATATAAACTTGCTGACGCCAATATATCCTATGCACCGACGAGAGCCCTCGTTTTCGAAAGCGGAAACGGTGCCTATGTCTCGACCTGGGAGCCGACGTTGAAGGATTGGATCAGGGAAGAACGGCTCGGCGGAAGCCCGGATGACCCAAATGTTTCTCGCAACCCGTCCCTCGCTCAGAATCCTAACAATCGATATCTGGATATATTCAACGAGAGCGTGAACTTGTCTACCCGCGATCACGTCATCCAGCATACCCTCTATCCCGATCGGATCAATGCACCGATTGTCGTCGACCTGATTCCGAATCTCGATACTCGATTTGAGTTGCTTCCCGTTGGAGCATGGTCACCTTCAGGCTCCACAACCCCCGCCGTCCTGGCAGCCGCATGGAGAAACGGAGCATCGATTAGCGTCGGGTTGGGTGAGACTGTCAATTCAACGGGAGTATGGCGATGGACAACCGACAATCTTTATCCCAAGTTCATTGACAAGATGGCCAGCCCCTCGACCCTTTCCATCGCCGTCGATCTTCAGCCGGCTGTCAAACCGCAGTATGTTATCTACCTGGTCTATTCCGATCCCAGGCCTTCTCCAGATGGAGGCATCAAGTTGATTCGGGGGACACTGTATCCTGATCCGTGGCCGCCCGACGCCGTGAAGATCAACTGGGACAATAACACCATCTATTCCATCGCGGGGAACTCTCCAACAGCGGTCAACAGCAAACCCGTCATTGCCATCGACGGATCATCAAATGTCACGATAGCCTGGGAGTTTCTAGATTCTTCGAATCCTTCCAGCCCGGTGAGCGAGATTCGGGTCCAGAAAAGAAGCGGGCAATGTATTACTACTGTTCTCAATCCAACTGTTACCGTCGGAGCCGGACTAGGTGTATCCGCCCCATCTGTGACAGCCTATCGGTACAGCAGTCTGAAGGCTGACGACCTTACGCTGCTCTGGTCAACAAGTTCGGGAATAATGTGTGCGCAATACCGCTCAAGATGCTGGGGAAATTCGTATCTGGTCGATCCCGGGGGAACTTCACCCAATATCATCGTTCCACTTAGTTCCTCGGACGAGCGGTCGTTCATCGATCTGTCGGCTTCCGGTCCTCCCTTCTCTCTTCAGGTGAAGGATCTGAATTCAGCCCCGCCGCCTCCGTCTGCCCCGACGCTCTCCTATTCTGATTTTGGCAGAACCTACCCGAAACACCCGCTCCTCAGTTGGACTAGTGGAGGTTCCAATGTCATCTACACCCTCGCCTCGTATCAGTGTGACGTCAATCAGGGGGATTGTGCCGGTCGCCTGTATCCTCGATTCGTGTCATCAGAGAGGTCATATGTCGATTTTACGGTGAAGGTGTGGTCGAAATCGTCTGGGCAAGCGGCCCAAACGGCGTACTACTACGCAGTGAGCGCGACTGACAATTTTAACCAAACCTCCCCCTACTCTAACAAGGTCTGCGTGATCTCCGGCGACGGAGCTCTGCTGACGAAGCAATCCCCTCTTCCCCTCCCCGGAACTCCGGACGCTCCTACTGAGACAAAACTGTGTGAGAGTTTTCCCAATCCCTTCAATCCCTCGACAAAGGTAAACTATCAATTGGAAGCTCCCGGATTTGTTTCAATTGTGATTTATAACCTCCTCGGCGAGGATGTTGGTCTCCTAGAGAATCGGTGGAGAGACCCGGGTTATTATGAGGTGACATGGGACGGCAGCAAGCAGCCCACCGGTTTGTATTTCTTGCGAATCTCGGTGGCTGATGACGGGGGAAAAGTTATCTATTCTGCTGTCCGGAGAATCGCGCTGATAAAATAAGGATTCGCGGGGTCATGGCATTTGGTGTGAGGGATTCACTTCCGTTCGTAGATGGAGAAGAGAGAGGCTGAGCGGCGGGCGACTACGGGTGCGCGGGTTATTCGTTACTTCAGGGGAAAACTGCGCGATGGGTTAGCGCTGTCAGGTCGAAAATGGAGGCTAGTATTCTTTCCGATTGGCGTACATGTTCAGCAAAAGTCCAGCCATTATGAGATTCGTGAGCAGGTTTGATCCGCCGTAACTCATGAAGGGAAGGGGGACGCCCACAACCGGCATGATTCCCATGGCCATTCCAATATTGATCAGGGTGTGCACGGACAGCGCTCCGACGACTCCAATTGCGACGATGCTGGAATATCGGCTCCTCACCATTGAGGCGATCTGCACTCCTCGAATGAGGAGAAGCGTGAGCAGGAGGAGAATCGTGAATGCGCCCAGAAATCCGAATTCTTCGCTCGGAACACAATAGATGAAGTCCGTCCATTGTGCGGGGAGGAAGTTCAGTTGCGTCTGGGACCCTTGGAGATATCCCTTTCCGAAGAGTCCGCCGGAACCTATGGCGATCTTTGATTGGATTACGTTGTAACCCGAACCGAGAGGATCGGCATCGGGATTGAGAAATGTTAGGATTCGCCTCTGCTGATGTGGAGCAAGCTTGCCGAATATGAATTGGACAGAGGCGGCCATCAGGACTGTCACGGAGAAGACAAAAGCCGAGAGGAGGCGATTTTCTCTTAGGAGCACCAAGGCGATGAAAGTGAAGAGAACGACGCAGACGAAGGCCGTAGTTCCAAATAACGTTGCAATGACGACGGCGGGCGGCGCGAGCAACGCAAGCATGAAAAATGTTGATGCCCCTGCCCAAAAGAGGACGACGACAAGTATCCCGATATAGATGATAGCGGTGCCCAAATCGGGCTGAAGGGCGATGAGGATGACTGGGAGCAGGACGATTCCAAAGGTTACAAAGATGTGTTTGAGTCGGCTGAGGTTTACATGCCGCTGCGCGAGATAATAGGCAAGCGCAAGGATTGTGGTGACTTTGACCACTTCGGATGGCTGCAATCCGAGACCCCCGATCCCAAACCAGCTCTTGGAGCCAGCAACGACCTTTCCGGCAACAAGAATTACCATGAGGATAATGATTGAAATCCCATAGAGCGGATAGGAGAGAAACTGAATCGTTCGGAAGGGGAGGAGCATGATCGAAAACATCAGCAGGAGTCCGATGCATGCCCAAATGACCTGCCGATTGAAATATAACGATGCTCCTGCATCATACGTTGCGCTGTAGACCGAGAGTATGCCTATCCCGAGCAAGATCACAACGATGCCGAGCGTCGTGAAATCCGTATTTTCCTTCAGCCAATTCCCCATAGTCAATGATCAGACATCTGCTCTTTCTGCGCGATCGCATCCAGATTCTGCTTGCCGCGGATGAGGTGACCGTAAAGGTATTGCTCAATGCACATCGCTGCAATGGGTGCGGAAATCACTCCTCCAAAACCCGCATTCTCGACGAGAACACAAATCGCTATCTTGGGATGGTCGACAGGGGCGAACCCTATGAACCAGGCGTGGTCCTTCCCGTGCGGATTCTGTGCCGTCCCCGTCTTTCCCGCCACCGAAATACCCTGAACTCGCGCACTCAGAGCGGTTCCACCTGCCTCGTTCACGCACCGATACATTCCCTGGTGAATCAAATCCCAAACATGAGCTGACAGTTCTATCTTCCTCGTTTCACCGTCGACCAGCTGAAACTGTCCTGTCTCCTTATCGCGGATTTTTTCCACCACGTGGGGTTGACGATATGTCCCCTTGTTCCCCAGCGCAGCGGCATAACATGCCATTTGAAGGGGAGAAACCCCGACCTCACCTTGCCCTATCGCAAGGCTTACCAGGTAACCCTGCGTCCACCGACCTTTACCGTAGACTCGATCAAAGTACTCCTCGGATGGAAGAAGGCCATCTGTTTCTTCGCCGATGTCGATCCCGGTTTTTTCGCCAAAACCAAACTGTTCCCCATACCGTGTCCAACGCTCAAGTCCTGTCTTCAACATCAATTGGTAATAAAAGACATTGCACGATCTCTGTATCGATTCAACCACATTCGTTGATCCGTGGGTGAGATGGTCCTTGAAGACCCTGTTGCCGTATCGGAACCCGCCGGCGCACTGGATTCGCCAGCCGTCCGTGATGACTCCCTCCTCAAGCGCCGCAGCGGCGAGGATCATCTTGAAAGTTGAACCAGGGGGATACCGCGTAAGCGTCGCTCTGTTGAAAAGCGGCTTGCTTAGATCTGTATTCAGAGCGTTCCAAACATCAGGGGGGGTCACGCTGCCGAATTCCATCAGGTCAGAGTCGGGCTTGCTGGCCAGGGCAATTACCCCCCCATCGTCGGGGTCTATGGCGACAACTGCCCCCCGCCGCTCGGCCAGGAGAGATTCCGCGAGAGCCTGCACTCCAGCGTCAATGGCAAGGTAGAGATCATTGCCCTCCTTCACAGGAATATCGCTCCTCCCTTCATTATATGCTCCCAGCATCTGGCCCTTGGCATTGACGGTTATAAACTCGTAACCTTTGTGACCTCTCAGGTGTTCCTCATATTCCGCCTCAAGCCCCGTGGCACCGATGTTGTCCCCCGGACGGTATTCCTCCGGCTTCGCCAATACTTGGGCGTCCGATACCTCCTTCGCATAACCGAAAAGGTGCGTGCCCTTTGCCTTGCTGGGATAGAATCGCTTCGACTCGATCTGATAATCAACCCCAGGGAGCTTATCACGATTTTCCTCTATGATCGACAGGGTTTGAAAATCGATGTCCCGCTTTATTTTGACCGGAGCGAACCGGTTGTAAAGCTTGCCTTTCTTAACCCTATCCTTGATAAACGATGTATCCAGCCGGAGGATCTCGGCAAGGTATTCAATGGTTGACGGCCGAAACTCGGACGGGGTAACGGTCAACGTGTAGGAGGGCCTGTTGTCGACGAGGAGATTTCCGTGACGGTCAAAAAAGAGTCCCCGGATAGGTTCCCGGGCAATGGGCCGAATACTGTTCTCCTCTGATTTCTTTCCATAGACGTCTTGATAGAGAAACTGGAGCTGCAAGAGACGGATCAGGAAGACCAAGAAAATGCCGCCAATCGCCAAGTAGAATATCGAATTCCGAGAGGTTTGTCGATCAAGCTCTGTCATGCGAGGAACCGTCGAGCGAATGCAAACATCGGCAACAGGGTCAGCGCAGCGGTGTAGAATGTCGTTGCTAACCCCATCTGGAAGATCGCGTACAGCAAACCAATGTCACTTCCCTGGGTGAAAACTACAAAGTAAAGAGTGTTGTGAACGAGAGAAACGATCAGCACGATAACGATGAAGCGATAGCTCCCCAGGATCATCTGGGCCTTATTTTCGCCATAGAAGTAACCCGCAACGAATCCGCACACGGTTTTCGAGAGAGCGGAGAGACCAATGAAGCTGCCAGTGGCAAGATCAAATGCCAATCCGACAACAAAGCCCCCCGCTGTTGCTAGGAGCTGTCCCTCTCTCAATGCGATATAAACTATCCATATGGTAAGAATATCGGGAGTGATCCCTTCGAGGCTGAGGAGGCGCATCAGTTGAGTCTGAATGACAATGAATACGATCGATAGCAGGAGGTATTTTACAGACCTGCCTATCACTTTGTTCGCACCGCCCTTCTTTCCAGCTGGACGCGTTCGCTATCCGCCGTAGCGGCAACGACGAATACCTGCTCGAGTGACGAGAAATCGACTCCGGGCGCGACGTCAACGTCCTTGAATAGCGTACCAGGCTTTTCTTCCACTCGCGCCACAGTCCCGATTCTGATGTTCCTCGGAAATAGATTGCTGTATTCGGAAGTCATGACGATATCCCCTTCCTTGACATCCTGGGTCTTGGAAACGTTGGTCAGCCGGAGATGGTCGCCCCCGTCCCAAACTATAATCCCGTCGACACGGCTTCGTTCAATTTTCGCGCTCGCCCGGAAATCCTTATTGATCAGCAATTGGCCGATGGAATAATGGGGACTCGTCACGATTACCTTGCCAGCAAGACCCGATTCTGCGAGCATCGGCATGTCTGTCTTGATGCCATCAGCCTCGCCAACATCAAGAGTAATCGTGTTCCGGAGCAGATGGAGGCTTTTTCCCACAACATCCGCCGGAACCAAGTTAAATGCCCGCTGCTCTCGAAGGCCGATCATGCTGCGAAGTCGGACATTCTCCAACTGCGCCTCGCGGAGCCGGTTGACTTCATCGGAGAGGTTGACATTGAGCTGGCGAAGCACTTCGTTTTCGTGCCTGAGCTCGAACACGTTGGGAATTACGGAAAGGGCGTGCTGCATGGCTCCAACCAGACCAACGGCATAGGAACGGATGAATCTTACCTGGCGGTTATCGTTGGTACCGAGGAGGACGATCGAGATGACGATGAAAATGCTTAGGACGACATACTCTTTGAAGAATACCAGTATGTTTATGAATCTCCGCATCGGGGGCAGAGGGCACGCACGTGTGGGTTACTCTCAACCCGACGTCCTAATACCTCCGGCTCTTGATGAGAACTTTGCTGTAATGGTTCAAGTGCTCGAGCACTTTTCCCGTGCCCCGAACAACTGCTGTCAGAGGGTCCTCTGCAACGTATACCGGGAGGCTTGTTTCCAGGCGCAATCGCTCGTCGAGCTGTTTCAAGAGGGCTCCCCCTCCCGACAGCATGATCCCACGATCAAGGATGTCTGCCGAAAGTTCAGGTGGGGTACGCTCCAGGGTGAGTTTCACCGCATCAACAATTTGTTGGACCGGCTCGTTCAATGACTCACGGATTTCAACTGAACTCGCTTCTGTCGTCTTAGGTATTCCGTTGACGAGGTCTCGACCCTTCACCTGAATGGTGATCTCTTCCTTCAGCGGCATCGCCGAGCCGACCTCGCATTTGATTGCTTCTGCAGTGCGTTCGCCTATGAGGATGTTGTGATTCTTCTTGAAGAATTGAATGATGGAATTGTTCATCTCATCTCCAGCGATGCGGACCGATTCTTCGTTCACAATGCCTGATAATGCAATCACTGCAATTTCGGTTGTACCCCCGCCTATGTCCACGATCATATTCCCGGCCGGCGCATCGACATCGAGCCCGATCCCAATCGACGCGGCCATCGGCTCTGCGATCAGGTGTACTTCCTTTGCCCCCGCGTGCTCTGCGGCATCGCGTACGGCCCGTTTCTCCACTTCCGTCACGCCGCTTGGCACGCAGACCACGATCCTTCGGCTGGGCAGCCAGTTCGAGTGTACTTTCTTTATGAACTCTCGCAGCATTCCTTCCGCGATTTCAAAATCAGCGATGACTCCATCTCGCATCGGCCTGATGGTTCGAATATCCCGGTGCGTTCTGCCCAACATCTCGCGCGCTTCATTGCCAATAGCGACGATTCGCTTCGTATTGCGGTCGAACGCAACAATGGAAGGCTCATTGAGAACGATACCCTTGCCCTTCATGTGTATGAGGGTGTTGGCTGTTCCGAGGTCAACGGCGAGGTCTGCAGAAAACATCGAAAGAAAACTCATGGGCTGATTTTAAAGGTTTGTTCGTGTGTGTCAATGGTTAAAATGTCGGATGCCCGTGAAGACCATGGAGATGTTATTGTCGTCCGCAGCACGTATCACTTCCTGATCGCGAACCGAACCACCGGGCTGAATGACCGCTGTCGCGCCGGCCTTCACCGCTTCAAGGAGGCCGTCCGCAAATGGGAAGAATGCATCAGAGGCAACAGCCGTCCCGCGTAGATCAAGTCCTGCGTCGGCCGCCTTCATCACAGCTACTCGTGATGAATCAAATCGCGACATCTGCCCTGCCCCTATTCCAACCGTTCGTTCTGGGCGCGCATATACAATGGCGTTTGATTTCACGTGCTTGGCAACCTTCCACCCAAAAATCATTGCCGACATCTCTTCGTCGTTAGGGTGCCGTTTCGTGACAACGGTCAGCTCGCGTACCGTGGTATCATCGAGTGTCTGAAGAAGCACGCCCCCGTCAACTCTTTTTATTCCCAGACCTTTCCGGGACTGCGGCGTGGGTGTGCGCCGGATGAGACGACGGTCCTTCTTTTTCTGCAAGAAAGCCAATGCCTCATCGTCGAATCCCGGCGCTATTATAATCTCGGTGAAGACGCCGTCGATAAGGCGCGCTGTGCTTAATTCCATCGGTCGGTTAGTTCCGACGATTCCACCAAACGCCGATTTCCTGTCGGTCGCCAGGGCCTTCTCATATGCCTCTGAAAGCGTGTTCCCCTTCCCGACTCCGCAGGGGTTCGTGTGCTTGATGATCGCCACCACAGGCTCTGAGAATTCATCGATGAGGTCTGCAGCAGCCTGGACGTCGATGATATTATTGTAGGAGAGATCCTTTCCGTGCAATTTGGTAAAATAGTCCCCGAATTTCCCGTACAGCGCGGCGCTCTGGTGAGGATTCTCCCCGTATCGCAAGTCAGCGGATTTCAAGAGGGAAAGAGAAAACAGATCCGGTAGCTCGCTGCGCTCAGATACGAGACGGGCGAGATACTCATGGATTACCGTGTCGTAGCGGGCTGTGTGCAGGAATACTTCCTTCGCGAGGTTAAATCGAGTCGCTTCATCGACAGCCCCACCGTTTTTATCCATTTGGTCAGCTACCACAGGATATCGTTGGGGGTTCACGATGACAAGCTTATGCTTGAAATTCTTAGCCGCAGATCGCAACATCGCCGGCCCTCCAATATCAATCTGCTCGATGGCTTGATCGAGCTCCACGCCGTTGTCGGTGATGGTCCGCTCGAATGGATAGAGGTTTGAGACTACCATATCGATGGGTTGAATGCCCAACTCCTCAAGCTGGTGGGCATGATTCGGATTGTCAGTTGCCGCAAGTAGTGCTCCATGGATTTTTGGGTGAAGCGTCTTCACCCTCCCGTCGAGTATTTCCGGAAACCCAGTCACATCTGACACCGAGATCGCCTGTACACCGGCACCCCGCAATGTTCGGTAAGTTCCCCCAGTCGAGATGATCTCGACTCCCCATTTTTCCAGCCGGCGTGCAAATTCTACTATCCCCGTTTTGTCGGAAACGCTGAAAATCGCCCGCTTAATTGTAATTAGATTCATCCTGAGTTCATAATGGTTACGTGCTGGGCATCAACCAATACCTTGCCTTCAGCGATGAGCCGGATCGCTTCCGGATAGAGGTCGTGTTCCAGCGTAAGTACTCGTGCCGCAAGCGTTTCAGGCGTGTCTGATGGCTGTACTGGGATGCTCCTCTGTAGGATTATCGGTCCATGGTCGTAGTCCTCATCGACGAAGTGGACCGTCGCCCCGGTGACTGTGGCCCCAGCTCCAAGAACTGCTTCGTGGACGTGTTTGCCGTACATGCCCGGCCCTCCAAATGCCGGCAAGAGGGCCGGATGGATATTGACGATTCGGTTTCTGTACCTGCTGATGAGCCGTGGGCTCAATTTCTTCATGTACCCCGCCAGCGCGATGAAGTTAACTCTGTCCTTCCGAAGCGCTTCAATGAGAGTGGAGCAGTATTCCTCCTCTGTCGTGAATTGATCAAGACTAATTCGGAGGACCGGGATTCCCTTATCGCGAGCTGTCTCAAGGGCACCCGCCTTTGGATTGTTGCTGACAAGGAGGGCAATTCGTGTGTTCGGTATCGTTCCTGAGTCAATCGCGCCAAGCAATGATCTGAAGTTCGATCCCTTCCCCGATGCGAAGACTGCAATGTTTAGCCCATCAGGCAAGCATGTATCCAGGAATTTTTTCGCTCAAAGTTACACATATTCCTCCGAAGAGTCAATGAAAACCGGGTAAAATGAACTATTATTAATGCGCCTCAGGAGGAAACTATTCGACTGCCGGTTCAAGGAAGATTATTTGTCCCGCCCCAGTGTCAAGTTTTACGCGGATACCAATGGGAAAAGAAAGGGATTCCTTGAAGTGCCCGTAGGGAATCCCTGCGAGGACCGGATAACGATACCCGGAAAAAGTATCCTCGATAACCTGTTGGATGGTGAGCGATGGCTTTCCCTTCTCCGGGCGGCAATCGATGAATCTTCCGAGAGCAATGCCGGCCGCCCGGTCCAGTACGCCAGCAAGCTTCAACTGCTGCAGCATTCTGTTTACACGATATGGTCTTTCGTCAATCTCTTCAATGAGAATCAGCGGATCCCTGATTCTGGGGAAATAAGGTGTGCCGAGCAATGTCGCGATGAGCGTGAGATTCCCGCCCAGCAGCCGCCCCTTGACAGGTTTCTTTCCCGCGGCTGTGGTGCCCCGACTGGCTGACGTCATTGCCAACGGAGGGCGGGGGTGCATCAAATTCTCCCAGAAACGAGCCTCAACCTGACCTTCAAGGCCCTGGCTCATTTCCACGGCCACCATCGGACCTGAGAATGTGATGAGCCCGGCCCTTGCAAGCATTGCAAAATGTAGAGCCGTAATGTCGCTGTACCCCACGAATATTTTGGGATGACGGCGCATGAGGGGGTAATCAAGAAGGGAAAGGATCCGGCCTGACCCATAACCTCCCCGGACTGTAAATATGGCTTTGACTGTCCGGTCGGAGAAGAAGTCGTTGATGTCTGATGCCCGTTCAGCGTCAGAGCCCGCAAGATAGCCGCGCCTCCTATGAACATTCCTTCCCAGGCGTACACGGAATCCCATCTTCTCCAAATATCGAACGCCCGATTCAAGATCCTCGCGCGCGGATGCTGAACTTGCCGGTGCGCAGACGCCGATAACATCCCCCCGACGCAATCGGGGAGGTTTAACGATCGTTGCCATGGTGCGCAAAGATCGCGAGAAATTACCATATCCGCCAATTCATTGCATCTGCCCACGAACTTCGTTACCTTGTCACGCTATCATCCATTTCAACAACAGGGAGATTTTTATGCTATTCATATTCTTCTTTCTCGTTTGCATCGCTTCGTTTCTGGCATGGTCATCCGCACGAAAGAAAGTTGTGCAGCAAAAGAATGTTATTTTCCGAACGGCTATGCTTGCGAGCGGATCGATTATGGCATTTTCGGCTCTATTGGCTCTTTCGGAGTGCTTCGCTGTTATCCCGGCTGGTCATGTCGGAGTTGTTGATGTGTTCGGTAATGTTCAGCCGGCGACCCTGAACTCAGGGATCAACCTTATCAACCCGCTCGCCAGGATCGTCAAGATGTCGATCCAGACGCAGGAAATGAAGGAGACCATGGACACCCCGAGCAGGGAAGGCCTCACGACTCAGATTGAAGTCAGCGTCCTGTTTCACCTAAATCCGGAGCAAGCTTCAGATGTTTATAAATCTGTCGGTGAAAATTATTCATCTGTGCTCCTCGAACCGCAATTTCGGTCGGTGAGCCGCGGCGTTACCGCCTTGTATGAGGCAAAAGCTCTTTATACGGCAGAGCGCAGCGCCGTCGAGAATCTGATTCTTAATGATCTCAAGAAGATCGTGGAGCCGAGAGGGATTTCGATAGAGTCAACCCCGCTCCGCCGCGTCGGTCTTCCGCAGGGTCTGAGCGCCGCCATTGAGGAAAAGCTTCGCGCCGAACAGGAGAGCCAGAGGATGCAGTTTATTCTCACGAAGGAAAAACAGGAGGCGGAGCGAAAGCGGATCGAAGCCCAGGGGATTTCAGATTTTCAGAAGATCGTCACTCAGGGGATCAGCGATAATTTGTTGCGCTGGAAGGGAATCGAAGCAACCCTGAAGATAGCGGAGTCGAATAACGCGAAAGTGGTTATCGTTGGAAACGGGAAAGACGGCCTACCCGTTATCCTCGATACAAAATAGGGAGGATGGTCAGAACTCTTGTTCCTGGAGGAGTTCGTCGATAGCGTAGAGGCTCTCGCTCTCTCGAGGACGGACGCTCGGATGCGGTTTGGCCTTCTTCATCGCCATCGAGACGGCGACAATTCCGCACAATAAGCCTGCAAATGCGACGAACTTCACGTGGATGGTCCCTTTATTGAATGCAAATGAATCCTACGGTTTTCCAAAGTTCGAGCGCAATGACGGCATACCACCCCTGCTTCTCGACTTCTCCTTCAAGGATGTATTCTATCAGAATGCGCTGCTCGCGCGTAAGGGTCGGGAACTGGTATTTTACTTTCATGCGGCTCTTATCCTCAGGTGTCTGGATGCAATCAAGCAAATCCGTACGTGAGGAGTTGTGGCTACTATCACCTCCCGTGGGTTGTATCACCCGCCTCGCATGCCCACTTTGAGCGGCGCCTCGGAAATCCGAGACTATCCTTCAAATTCAGCCTCGATATGGACGCCTCCTCCGGAAAGGAACGTGATCTTTAATACATTGGGGCGGCAGCAGACAGCACAGTCCTCCGTGTAGGTTCGCGGCGGTCCACCGAATGGATCGATTATGGTCTCGTTCTCTTCACCGCAATAGGCACATATGTAACTGCCGGTCGTCTGGTCTTCCATGAATGCATGATACGAAATATCGTGAGATAAGTCATTTTCCGCAATCCCTGACGCCGGCGACTCAGGTGCCAGGCGTTGAGTTCGAGCACCCAAATTTTTATATTGGTTCACGGTGGCTTTACCTTCCACAATTCAGGATTTAATTCGAATGAATCGTGCGATTGACGAGCGGACTGTCGATCCCGACCCCTTTACAGAATTTGAACGGTGGTTCCAAATTGCAGAGGTGAACGTCCCGCTGCATAATGCTATGACGCTCGCGACCGTTTCATCCGATGGTGCGCCATCAGCACGCATGGTGTTGCTGAAACACGCCGACAGGAAGGGGTTCGTGTTCTATACGAACTATCAAAGCCGGAAGGGGAAGGAGCTGGATAAGAATCCGCGGGCCGCGCTTGTTTTCCACTGGCAAGCTCTCGAGATTCAGGTGAGGATTGAGGGGTCTGTGGAGCGTGTTGCCGAGCAGGATTCGGATGCGTATTTTCGCTCGCGCCCGCGTGACAGCCAGGTCAGCGCTTGGGCCTCGCCCCAGGGAGCTTATCTTTCTTCACGGGAAGAGCTGGAACGGCTAAGTGCTGCTTGTGAAACGAAACTCGCTGGCGATCAAATACCCCGACCTTCATTCTGGGGAGGATACCGCGTGATCCCTTGCCGGATCGAATTCTGGCACGCGCGGGAGGCTCGGCTCCATGATCGCATCGTTTATGAGCGTCTGAAGGGGGCCAAATGGACCATCAAGCGTCTCGCCCCTTGAGGTCAGGCTACCTCCCGGACAATTTCGAGGAACTTATCGATCTCCTCATAGGAATTATATATGTGACTCGAAATCCTGATAGAGTTCAAGTGTCCCTCCGCCACTAGGCGTATGCGAAATCCCTTTTTCGACGCGTGCTCACCAAATTTGTCGTACGGCATGTTTTTCAGGCGGAATCCGACCACAAACCCCCGCGAACGGTCTTCGGTGGGAGTGAGCATTTCAATCCTGTCGCCTAGTTTGAGAAGTTCTCTCTGAAGATGGGCCGCAAGCGATGATCCTCTCCGGACGATGTTGTCCATTCCGATGTGATAGAGAAAGTCGATCGCAGCTCCAAGGCCAATATAGATCGAGGCGTTTTGGGTCGCAAAATCATATCGATGTGCCGTCGGGACATATCCTTTAAATTCCGGTGGGTCTGTCGTCATGTCCCATCCGGAGTCAGAATACCCTCCAACCCAACGGGCCTGCAAGACGTCGAGGAGTTCCTGCCGGACGTATAAAAATCCCGTGCCCTTCGGACCGCACATCCATTTGTGGCAGCAGGTAGCATAAAAGTCACATCCCATTTCCTTCAGATCAAGCGAGGTCATACCGGGACCATGAGCACCATCAAAAAATACCCAGAGGCCTTTGTCGTGGCCGAGCTTCGCGATCTCCTTTGCAGGGAAGATCTGCCCGACGGTGCATGTGATGTGCGGGATCGCGATCGCGCGCGTGCGTTTGGTGATCATATCACTAAGTCGATTAAGGTTCTCCTCCGCCGTTGGAGCGGGCTTCAATGCTTTGAGGACGATGCCGTCAATCCGTCGACGATTGAGCCATGGCAGCGCGTTTCCGACATGTTCGTGAGTAGTGAGAATTACCTCGTCGCCCTGTCGAAGAGGTAATCCGCCGGCCACCACATTTATGCCTTCGGTGACGTTGTGTGTCAAGGAAATTTCAGACTCAGCGACGTTCACGAATTTCGCCAGCTTTGGCCGCACGGTATCCCAGCCACCGTAGTCACCGGAAGTGTCAATTTCTTCAAGTGATCGTTTCACGGATTCCAGCACCGGATAAGGAGATGGGCCTATCGTGCCATTATTGAGATAGATGCGCTCGCGCGAGAGGGGAAACTGGTCTCTCACTACTCTCCAGAAATGCTCATCGTCATGGGCTATATCCTGATCCTTGGCGATGATGTATCGGGCGCGGGAGGATTCAGGTACGGCACTGAGTGCCCAAGTGCCGATGACGCCATTGGCGACCTGACGGATGAATCGACGGCGGGATGAAGGCATGGCGCACTCCTAGAATGTTTTATCTTGGTCTGTTTCTTCGGAGTCGGAGGTAACCACACTATACCACTTTCCCGAGTTATATTCAATGAGGGGGACGACGATCTCAGGGGCGCAGATCAGGTCCTTGCCCATGCTAGGCCTGAATCGGATTATCATGGATCTAACAGTCTCTCCTGGAAAGGCCTCCGATCCAGAGAGGATTGCCACACCCGGGTGAATTTGGATTAAAGCCAAAATCACGGCAGGTCCAGAAATCAGGTCGAGGGTTCATCTTCCCGCTGCAGGATTGTCCCGGCAAATGGTATGGAAAGGACATAATAGGTGAGTCCCGCAAACCCCATCGCAAAGGCGACATAGAATGGAAGGTGGTAGTCAAGGGTCCATAACCACCCCCCCAGAAGGGATGCAGGAAAAACGGCAATTCCCCTGATCAAGTAGTACACTCCCACCGAATGGCCGCGGGCCCGGTCATGGGCCAGGTCAACGATCATCGCCTTGCGGGCCGGCTCTCCGATTTCACGCAATCCTCCTGCGATGAAAGCAACGAAGATCCAACCAAGACTCGACGCCGAGACGAGGGTAAGCGGATAAAGGGCAAAAAAGGCAAACGTCAGCGCAATGAATGGTTTGCGATTCCCCCGGTCGGATAATTTCGATATCGGGATGTAGACGATCAACGCGGCAATCATCTGCGCCGATGACAACCACCCAAATTGCATCGCACCTGCCCGGAGAATGTTCATGACATAGAGGACTATGAAAACTCTTGGAATTCCTTCCGCCCACCGAGCGAGACAATCGGCAAGTAGCAGTCGCTTCAGCGCCGGATTCATCGATCTCCAGATTTCCTTCAAGTTGGCGCTCCCCGAAAACCCCGGTTTGTCTTCTCGATACCATAGCAGAACCGCGAAGATGGCCAGAATCGCCAGCAAGATTGTGATACCCAGTCCTATGCGAACCCCCTTTTCGAATCCATTCCACGTCAAGAGCCACCCTCCTATCACGGGGGCGATCGCCATTGGAATGCGCTTCAGAATGGATTGCACCCCAAATCCGATCGCTCGTCTCTCCGATGGTAAGTTGTCCCCGATGATCGCGAACATCGCAGGTGAGCCGAGGCTTCCCCAAGCTGACACAAATATTGTACCAACGAGGATCCATTTCCACGATCCGCCTCCGAGGTAAAGGAGGTACCCGAGTAAGGAGATTGCGATGAAAAGGACTAGAGATCGTCTCCTCCCCAGTCTATCGGCAATCAAACCTCCCGGATACTGATAGATTGCATCGAGGAGATCTTCGAGCGTTCCATATGCCGCAATTGCCAACGTTGTTGCTCCAACCATTTCGAGATATTTTGGGACGAAGCGGGACCAGATTTCCTCTCCCATTCCGACGAGGAGCACGGCGAGGAGCATGATGAGGATGTTATGCTGCAGTCCTAAATAGTCGCGTATCCGATTCATTTGGAGCTGCGGGGAGGGATTTTGGCGACGCAGCCTCCGCTGTTCAGGGGATTAGCTCCGGGGGAAATGGTTCCACCCCGTCGATCGAAGGCTTGTGTGCTCTCCGTTTTCTCCGACGAGCTCAAGTCCCTCTTCCCGTTGCTGCGTTCGACCGATGATGGAGGTGTCTCCAGGGAGAGTCTCGAGCACCTCAAAATCCTTGTCGGTTATGATGATGAGAAGCTCATACTCCTCGCTCCCGTCTAGCGCATAATCGACAGAGTGTCCATTGAACTCCGATGCAATCGCCTGAGTAACAGAAATCATCGTCAGGTTATGTTCGTAGACCACCGCCCCGAGTCCCGAGCTGCGGCACAGGTGATGTATTTCGGAGGCTAATCCGTCGCTGATGTCTATCATCTCGATGGATATTTTCTGGGGTATGGAGATTGTCGCATTTAACGGGCGACCCCCTATGGCGGCAATATCACTGAAACTGGACAACAGTGCCTTCCAGCCGACATGTCTTAATGATGTGAAGCTCAGATCGAAGTGGATTCCTTCGACGAGCGCGTCAGTGGTCAACAGCTGCACGGTTTCCGAGGCTGGGGGGCAGGAACACAGCGGTATCATCCCTGATTCCGTGGATCAATTGGCTCTGATCTTTTACTGCCCAGCCCGGGTTTCGACGATACGACGGATCCGCTCAATCAGGCCAAACTCGCCGATTGTCGAGATAGCGGTCATGCAGTCGGGCGGAGAGGGGAAGGCCTAGTTTCTCAGGGCCTCGATGGCCTGTTTGAAGAAGTCTTTCGAGCGCGGACCGACATAGGTCTGTGCGATCCTGCCATCGCGATCAATGAGGAACGAGGTCGGTATCATCCTGATATTGCCAAAGGCATCCTCCAGCTCTTCGTTCGATACGACGTTCTGGTACGGGATCCCATGCTCCTGAATAAATGATCCCACTTCCTGAACGACGTTGGCACCTCGGTCGGTCGAGACGCCCAGGATCCGAATATCCGTGCTGACAAATTCCTTGCTGAGGGCGACGAGGTCCGGCAATTCTCGCTTACAGGGGACACACCATGTCGCCCAAAAGTTCACGAGAGTCACTCTTCCTCGAAAGGCATCGAAGTCCATCACTCTGCCGTCCCGATCCTTCCAGGAGAAGTTAGGGGCCCTGCCTGTCCGTGCCGTCACTGACGAGACCTCCGCAACGAGGGCCGCGGGAGGTGCTTCCCTCGCTCCGCCCGAGTTCTCTTTTTTCGAGCAGCCTTGAAAGTGAAGTAGAGCTGCCAGAACGAAAGTGAATAGGGGGATCCTCCGCATGCAGCGCTATTCGCTCCCGAGCAAAGAGGCGAGGAGCTCGTCCTTCTTGACGTCAGCGATCGCGCAACAAATGCTCGAGTCGACAAGCCAAATCGCAAGGGAACAATCCGGTGAGTGATTCTCAAAATACCATCCGGTGCGCTTCAACTCGGCGATCACGTCCGGCGGAAGATTGAGAGCCGTTCCCTCGAGCACGTCACCATAACGCACCTGATAAAGGTAGACGAAGTCATGACCGCTCCGGTACATGATGTGCGCGAGCGCGCGGTTCTGGTAGAGACTCGAATTGCCTCCCATGAGAGTGTAACGCTTCATTCGCGGCACTTTTACATGAAAATTCACCCTGGGCTGGATGTAGGCTTCGACAACTGCAGGGTCGGAGGAGGCAACCTGCGGAACGATCTTTCCGTCCAGGATACGATCAAAATTATTGTATGTCTGGTGGATGATGTTGCCATCAGCCGGCTGGGAGTGGTTATGGTGGGACTTGGTTGGGGTGATGGCGAAAAGCAGAAGAACGGTAATGGCGACTCCTCCCGCGGCTAGCATCATCTGCCACGCGGGCCAGGTGAATAACCTGCGCCGGAGGGGCTGCGGACCAATTGCCACAGGGTTTTCGCTTTCAAGGGCGGCGGAAATTCGCTGCCGGAGGTCGGAAGGCGCAGCACAGGCACGGACGCGAATTCGGATTAGTGCCTTAGTCGCACGCTCGAGCTCGTATTCCGCCCGACATCTCGGACAGTGAGCGATGTGATCTTCGAACTGGGGGGCGATTTCGCGCGGGAGTACTCCGTCAACGGCAGCCGTGACGCTCTCAATTACACCTTGGCAATTCACGTGGGGATTACGACCTCTTCACAATTATCGAATATTCTCTACCTGTTACTTGGTTACGTATCCGTGCTTTTTCGCGTATTCAAACAGCTTCGCCCTCAGCATCTTCCTGCCACGATGGAGCCTCGAACGAACTGTCCCTACCGGGCAATCGACAAATTCCGCAATCTCCTCATAACTCAGATCTTCTATGTCGCAGAGGATGACCACGGTCCGGAAATCCTCTGGAAGTGTTTCCATCGCCTTCGTAACATCGTCCTCTAAGAGTCCCCCAAATATTTTTTCCTGGAGGTCGTTCTGATCGCTTGCCTCGTATCGTATGGAATTGTAAAAATTCTGAATCTCGTCGTAGTCAACAGTCTCGGGCTCTTTTGTTTCCTTCCGATAACGATTAATGTACGAATTCTTCATTATCCGAAACAGCCATGCCCGGATATTCGTTCCCTTCTCGTACTTATCCCAAAACCGATACGCCTTGAGGAATGTCTCCTGAACCAGGTCTTTCGCATCGTCCGGATTCCCGGTCATCCTCAGTGCATAGTTGAAAAGAATATCCATATGCGGGAGAGCTTCCCGTTCGAATTCCGAGTGCCTTTCTCGAATCTGGGATTGGTTGATTGCCATTATACGTTTTGCACCATCATTAGTGGGTATCTCTCTCCACCCATCTACGCAGGACCTGTCGATACTGGCATGTGCCGAAATCCTATCCCGGCAGCCGGAAAAGAATGACAACTGCTCCTAAGGAATGATACGAAAATGGCCTCTGACGCGCAACAGTCTCTCTAAGCCAAATTCATGCCCGCCTGTAAAGGTATGCGGCATCCAGCACTTTCACCCCGCTACCGTCGTGGATCAGGTACTTTGCGCCACTCCAGATTGACGCGCCGCCGTAGTCACCCCGTTTATTGATAGCATAGAATTTTACGTCGAACTTAAACCTTCCCTGGGTATCCTTGAGCCGCCTTTCCTTACACCTCCCCGCTATCCTCTTGCAAGCAAGCAGACATGCCTCCTCCGGAGATTTACTCTGACGCATCCATTCGACGATCATGACGGAGCTGCAATTGAGCAGGTTCGCCTCGCCACGCCCCGTCGACCCGGCCGAGCCCACCTCATTGTCGCAGTAGAGCCCGGCACCAATGATGGGGGAATCTCCGACGCGTCCAGGGATCTTGTACGCGAGACCGCTGGTTGTGGTGACGCAGGAGAGATTTCCCCGCGTGTCCAGTGCACTGCAATGTATCGTCCCGTAGTGACGCATGTAGGATTCGATGAGCCGGCCGATATTGTCATCTTCTATTTTATGCGGAGGAAGCCAGTCGTCCTCATTGCTGAGGTTTTCCTTCCACTTGAGCCATGCCTCTCGCGCCTGATCGGTCAGGAGGTTTTCCTCGGTGAATCCGTGTGCCTTTGCAAATCTGAGGGCCCCCTCTCCCACCAAAAGCACATGATCCGAGCGCTCCATGACGACCCGAGCGACTTGAGAAGGGTTCTTGATGTTCCGGAGCGAAGCGACCGCCCCAGCCCGATAACTCGGTCCGTGCATGACCGCAGCATCGAGTTCGACGACGCCTTCCTCGTTCGGGAGACCCCCGTAGCCGACGGAATTGTCGTTCGGATCGTCTTCGACAATATTGACGCCCGCGATGACTGCGTCGAGCGCGTCAGATCCCCCGCTGATCATGGACATCGCTCTGTCAAGTGCTTTCGTTCCGTTTGCACTCGAGATAGCAACCGGCTTGGCAGAGAAGGATGGGGTACTCGTCGACGCCAGTCCACGGTGCGATACCGCGGCCGCTCCGGCGAGCGCCGCCGCCTTCAGGAATTTTCGTCGGTCAATGGAGCCCATCAGATTCTCCGCCAGGAATGGTGTGTGCGCGAATGTAGAAATAGTTGCCTAGAAAAGCAATCTGTCAGGCATGGGACCCAAAATCCGGGCTGCTAGGATCTCTCTATTCCTCTCTGAGCAGAGTGATGCCCCACATTGTCGGGTCATCCGGCGGATCCGCGTTCCAGTGGTTAAATGAGTGCGAGTCGTCGGAGACGTAATGGAGGGTGTACTTCCCCTTGTCCAGGACGATTGTGGTCGAAACCATCCTATTCTTTCTTCCTCCACCGGCATGGAAGGTCATCGAATATGTCATCTCCCAAACTACCCCTCCGGAGGTGTTTTCAATCCATCCATAGTCATACATCTCGTGGTTCTGGCCCTCGCCGAGCGCATAGACGCGGATGTGGGTCGGCTTGTCAAGGGTGAATGGCTGGACCAGATTTGCGCCGTTCCCCACACGGACGATCTGGGTGATGAGGTTGCGCGGAGTGGGGGACGAGTTCTTTTCCACAATTCCCATTTCGAAGTTTCCCCCCTCCCCCGTCACGGTGATGCCCCAGTGCTCGGGGTCGAACGGAGGCGCCGCGTTCCAGGTATTGTACGCATGAGAATCGTCCGACTGGTAGAATACCGTGTATGAGCCCTTCGAAAGATTGACGGTTTCATCGATCATGCGGTTTTTGTCAGCTCCCCCCGCATGCTCGGTGCGATCGAGATCCATCATCCATACTTTATCGCGCGTCTGGGAGTTGATTATCCATCCAAAATCTGACATCTGATGGCGTGAATTCGAGCGTTCCCCAAGGGCGTAGACACGGACGGTTGCGCCCGCCTTCAGCACAAAGTTCGCCGAACGCATCTCATCGTTTCCCACTTCGATTAATTGCGCGATGACGTTCTGATCTTCCTTTGAATTTGAGGATAGCTTGAAGTTTCCCTTTCCGCTCCTGTCCCCTGCCAATAACGTGACACCGTAATTGAGGGGATCTTCCGGAGGAGGGGCATTCCAATCGATGAAGGAATGGGAATCGTCAGTAATGTAATAGAGGACGAATTCTCCCGCGGGAAATTCAACGATTTCGTCCACCTTAAGGTTTTTGTCGGCGCCGCCAGCCGGATGAGCCTTGCTTCCCACCATCTCCCAGACACGCCTTCGCGTCTTCGCATCAACGATCCATCCGTAATCCGCAAGATCTCCCCCGAACTCGCGCTCGCCCAAAGCGTAAATTCGAACCGCCGTCGGTTTCTCCAGCGAAAACCGCTGGCGTACGTGTTCGTTTTCACCCAGCCGAGTGGCCTGGAAAAGCACATTCGAAAACGGCTTCGGTGGACTGAACATCGGTATAACCCCCGAGGGATCACCGATCGCTATATCGATGCCCCAGAGTCTTGCACGGTCCTTCCAGTCTTTTGAAATGCCCCCTCCGAAAATCTCCTCGAGCCACTGAAGGAATCCCTTTTTCTTAGCCTTATCTCCGCCCCAATCCTTTTTCCGGCCGTCGAAATTGAAATTGGAAAAACCAGAGTGATCTCCGTAGCCGCGTGCTGCAAAATAGACTTCATAACTGCCTTTTCGCAGTGCGATTGTGCCGTCGAATTTTCTGTCTCCCTTTTCTCTGCTTGTATTTTCACGCGTCATTTTCCACACCGTTTCCCTGGTGTCAGCATTGATGATCCAGCCGTATGCAAACATTCCGCTGCTTGAGAGGGGGAGATCTCCTTCGCCTGTTCCCACTGCGGTGATGTGAACCCGCGCATCTTCTGGAAGGGTGAATCCTCCGCTTTTCACCTCCTCTTGAGATAAATCCCTCAGCTGAATGATAGCCCTCTCACCCGCCCGCGCGGCAATGCCGCTCCCGAGGAGGACTGTGAGACTCCACGCGATCGCGCCTCGCCATGAATACGTTCTATGTGAATTCATGCTTTCCACAGGTTAGATACGAATCCCTGCCCGCTTTGTTGCATTTAAGCCTCATTCGCAAGGGAAACAAGGAATTACGGTCAGCACTTCACCTTGATTCTCACTCATGCTTTCCCTATTTTTTCCCCATGCTCTCCGAGCAGCCATTGTTGGAAAAGCTCCGCGCGAATTCCCTGCTCACCGGGATCGATCACGCCTCCCTCCGGCAACTTTCCGGGTCGCTCGACGTGGTGAAGTATCAATCAGGGGATATGATTTTCGAGCAGGGAGACAGCGGCGATCGCCTGTTCCTGATTCTCTCCGGTGATGTCGTTATCTCCAACGCCATCCACGGCGGTAAACAGTTGACCCTGGGGATCCTTCATGAGGGGAGCTTCTTCGGTGAGCTGGATATGATAGATGGGCTTCGCCGATCAGCCCGAGCAACAGCGGAATCAGAGTGTACATTCGCGACACTCAAGCATCCCGAGTTCCACGCCATGCTACTCGGAGACCACGTTTTTACTCGGAACCTCCTCGGGACTCTCAGCAGACGACTCAGGGCAAGCAATCTGACGTATGCGCAGCACGAGGAAACGAACGTTTTGGAACTCCACCGCCAGCTCGAGAAAATGCATACCCTCGTCGAAGCATCGAAGGCCGTGAATTCCTCTATCGATATCGACCGCCTGCTCGAGATCATACTCGAGATCGCGATCCGCAGCGTCGGCGCCGATCGGGGGACCCTTTACCTGCTCGATCCCCGCACCCACGAACTCTGGTCCAAGGTCCTTCAGGGGACCACGACGGTTGAAATCCGTCTTGCGGTCGGCAAAGGCCTCGCAGGCACTGTCGCTGCCATCAACCAAACCATCAACATATCCGATGCGTATCGGGATGACCGGTTCAATCCCGAGATCGATCAGTCCACGGGATATCACACGAAATCCGTTCTCTGTATGCCTATGAGGAACAGGGATGGCGTTGTCATCGGCGTGTTTCAGCTGCTGAACAAAACCGCAGGCGTATTCTCTGCCGAGGACGAGGCCTTCATCGAGGCGCTCTCTGCCCATGCGTCGATCGCGATCGAGAATGCCCAGCTGGCTCAACGCACCATTCAATCCGAACGTCTGTCCGCCGTGGGAAGTATGGCAAGTTCAATAATCCACGATATCAAGAACCCCATGGGAATTGTTCGCCTCTCCGCCCAAATCATCAAGGGGAAATCACGGGACCGTGAAGTGACGACCCTCGCGACTCAAATGGTTCGAGAGGTAGATCGCTTCGTGGCGATGACACAGGAAATACTCGATTTCTCCCGCGGAGTCGGTGCTCTGACCATCAGGACGATCGATCTTAACTCGACGGTTGAAGGCCAGATCACTCTCATGGAACCAGAGTTTTCACGCAGAGCGATCCGGCTCCGCAAGGATCTTCAGTTCAACGGAACAATCCGCGCTGACGCCGATAAGCTTTCTCGGGCATTCTATAATATTATGGGCAACTCCGCGGAGGCCATGCCCGATGGGGGGACGATGACGATCCGTACATACTCGCGTGACCATGTGGCGGTGATAGAGTTTTCCGATACGGGACCGGGCATCCGCCCCGACGTGAGGGGAAAGCTCTTTCAGCCTTTCGCGACATCGGGGAAGAAACATGGAACGGGGCTAGGATTGGCCATCGTGAAGAAAATTGTGGATGACCACAAAGGATCGATCGAGGTTGAGTCGGAGAGCGGAAGGGGAACAACTATCCGGATCTCCCTGCCGGCCTGAGGATTATGCGTGTCACCGTCCGGAACGGCTCCGTCGAGATCATCCACGGCGATATAACCGATGAGACGACAGATGCGATAGTGAATGCCGCCAATAATCTCCTCTGGATGGGAGGGGGTGTCGCGGGCGCCATCAAACGGAAAGGGGGGAGAGTTATAGAGGAAGAGGCCATCTCGCTGGGTCCGATCGAAGTCGGGAGGGCTGTCGCAACGGGTGCGGGAACTCTAAAATCGAAATATGTCATCCATGCCGCCGTGATGGGTCAGAACCTTAGTACAAGCGCAGAATTGATAAAAACTGCCACGCTAAGTTCGCTCAAGCTGGCCGAGGACCTGCGACTGACTTCGATCAGCATCCCTGCCCTCGGGACGGGAGTTGGAGGGTTCTCGGTGTTCCACTGCGCCAAGATCATGCTCACCGAGACGCTCGAGTTTCTCCTCGATTCTACATATCTCCACGATGTCCGCTTTGTTCTCTTTGATGCTGAGGTGCGCAGCGCCTTCGAAGGTGAGCTGGAACTTCAGTTCTCCTCCAAGCGCCACTGAGGCTCCTTGCCGATGGCTCGCCCGCATGCCAGTTCTTGCGCGAGAGACGAGCCCGCTTTGTTCGCTCATCCCGATGAGGCAGGGGCGTGTGCGGCATTCGCTGATTCCGTGTCCAATCCACGCCGTCGCTGCAATCAGCCTGATGTGAGCATTTTGCAATTCCATCCAAAAAATAGTACGTTTTATGGGACCTCATGCGTGAGCCACGCAAAATTCTCATCGTTCGATTCAGTTCCATCGGCGATATCATCCTCGCCTCCCCCCTCATACGAGTCCTTCGTGCGAAATATCCAACTTCCCAGATTGACTTTCTGATTAAATCCGAATTTGCGGAAATTCTGCGTTTTAATCCGTATCTCTCGACGCTGCTCGAATACCATATCTCAATTCCCGGCGATCTCATGAAGCTGTGCGATATCGTGCGACGGGAGAAGTATGATCTGCTGATTGATATCCAGAATAACATCCGGAGCTTTTATCTGCGCATGAAATCACGCGCGGGCCGCATCGCTGTGCTGAACAAACGTGCCCTAAGGAGGTTCGTGCTTATCCGATTTCACGTGAACCTTTATCGTGAGATCATCCCGGTTTCGGAACGCTACATCGAATCGGTCTCTCGACTTGGAGTCGAGAACGACGGCAAGGGGCTTGAAATCTTTGTGCCCGACCAGACCATTTCGTCCGTCACCACGATGATGATGAAGTATAAGCTCGATCGATTTGATAGCATTATCGGCCTTGGGCCGGGGGCGCGCCATTTCACGAAGAGGTGGCCCGCTGACCGGTTTGTGGAGGTGGGTGCGCAAATAGCCCAACGACGCCGGTCGAAGATTTTCATTTTCGGCAGCCGCGATGAAGCTGAGTACTGTGGGGATATCGCACAGATGATCAACGCTCGGCTCGAATCTCCTGTCGCTGAGAGCCTCGCGGGCGCGCTTGGCTTGCTTGAAACAGCCGCTGCGATGGATCTATGCAATGTCATCGTTTCGAACGATACCGCAATGATGCACCTTGCCGCAGCGCGCAAGCGCAAGGTGCTGGCGATTTTCGGCTCCACCGTCCGCGAGTTCGGGTTCTTCCCCTACGGCACGACGCACATCGTTGTCGAGGATTCGGAACTTCCCTGCCGCCCTTGTAGCCACATCGGGCGCCACCGATGCCCCCAGGGACATTTCCGATGCATGAATGATATCAGTCCTTCCAAGGTCCTCGATGCCGCACTGCAACTTCTCTGATACTGTGCAGTGACGACTCTGGATCCCGGCCCGTTCGGTTCTGTCGTGTCCCTTCAGTTGTGCCCGGGCTACCGGAAGCCGATGCGGCCCGTGCAGAAAGCGTGCGCGATCGTGAATCTCGGCCTCCAAGGCGATGCCCATGCGCTGAGGGATAGTCCCCGACAGATTCTACTCATCGAGTCCGAGACGCTTGATCAGCTCGATCTTGTACCCGGCGACGTGAAGGAGAATATCACAACGAGCGGAATCTCGCTTGCCGGCATGCAGCGGGGCGATGAGCTGCGGATTGGAGGGGAGGTCGTGCTCGAAATCACGAAGCCCTGCTCCCCCTGCCATCGAATGGATGAGCTCCGACCCGGATTATCACGGGGTCTTGCAGGGCGCCGCGGGATGCTTGCCAGGGTGTTGGAGGGCGGGATCATCGGTCTCGGCGATAGGATTCTGCCGGTCTCGAAGGCGTGATGCTCTTCTGGCGCCTGCTCTATAATCTGGTCGTCATCCCTCTTGGATGGGCGGGATTCAGGTTGTTGGGGATCTTCGACCGGAAAGCTAGGCGCGGGATCAAGGCGCGAAAACGGCTTTTCCACGATCTGGCTATAAAGGTTTCGGGGCTCAACTCTGACGGGATAAGGGTCTGGTTTCATTCATCGTCTCTCGGAGAGTTTGAACAGGCTAAACCGATCATCGCGGAGTTGAAGAGGCGAAGACCGGAGCTTCAGATTATCGTTTCCTTTTTTTCACCCTCCGGATTTGAACATTCTCAGTCCTACAAACTTGCAAGCATTATCACCTATATCCCGGTTGACAGCGCTCGAAATGCCCGGAAGTTTGTCGACCTTATTCGGCCGGCCGCGGCGGTCATCGTCCGGTATGATCTGTGGCCAAACCATCTCTGGACTCTCCAAAGTCTGGGAATCCCAACGTTTATCGCGAATGCGACGCTGGGAAGCATGAGATCGAGAAAACTACCCATCGCCCGACAGTTCTATCAAAAACTTTTCAACGGAATTGACTACATCCTTACGGTCTCCGCAATGGATCGCGCTGCCTACGAATCCTTCCACCTAGTCCATCCGACAATCGACGTGATCGGAGACACCCGCTACGATCAGGTCTGGCAGAGAAGCATTGATTCTCGTACCAAGCACGTCATCGATCCCCAAATCCTGAGGAATAGAAAGATTCTCGTCATCGGCAGCAGCTGGAAGGAGGATGAGGAGATCATCCTCCCTGCCTGCCGGACGGTGATGCGATCCCACCCGGAGTTTATCGTCATTCTCGTTCCCCATGAACCCACCGTTGAGAATCTGGAGCGTATCGAAGGCCAGCTTGACGGCGATCTGCGGTGCATCCGGTTTTCGGATCTCCATGAGTATGGTTCGGAAAGGATGATTCTCATCGATAGCGTTGGCATTCTCATGGTGGTCTATCAATATGGCCATTTCGCATTTGTCGGGGGCAGCTTCAGGGGCGGCGTACATAATGTACTCGAGCCCGCCGCCTACGGGATCCCGGTGCTGTTCGGACCGAAGTACCAAAACTCCCAGGAAGCCGTGGAGATGGTTGAGTCAGAAGGCGGTCTTACCGGAAATGACTCGGGGACATTCGCGAACCACCTCGAGGAGCTCCTCACCGACGAAGCTCTCCGGAGAAGGCTGGGAACAAATGCTCTGGCGCTGGTTCGCAGGAACACTGGTGCGACGGAGCGGTTTATTGCCTACTTTGAAAAAATTCTCTGACAATTCCGAGAAGGAGCGTCAAAATGAGAATAGCATACTTTGACACGATCGCCGGAGTGAGCGGAGATATGACCTTGGGAGCTCTGCTGAGCGCCGGCCTTCCTGTCGATGATCTCCGCCGCGCGATCTCGGGTCTCCGCCTCGAAGGTGTGGAAATCGATGCATCTCACGTCCAGCGCCATGGAATCGAGGCGACTAAGGTTGACGTGATTGTCTCGGTGAAGCAGGCCCATCACCGACATCTCCGTGATATCGTTGCCCTCATCGACCGAAGCAGTCTGAGCACAAGAGTCAAAGGTACCGCAAAAAACATATTCTCGGAGCTTGCACGAGGCGAAGCGTCTGTCCACAATTCCTCGATCGACGAGGTCGCATTTCATGAGGTCGGTGGCCTCGATTCCATCGTTGATATCGTGGGGGTCGCGTGCTGCCTCGAGAAATTGGGCGTCGATGCGGTTTACTCATCGCCAGTCAAACTGGGGAGCGGCGGGTTTGTGGGGGCGGCTCACGGACAGCTCCCGATCCCCGCACCGGCAGCGGTCGAGATTCTCAAGAGTTATCCCGTCGTCTTGACCGATGTCCCCTTTGAACTAACGACGCCGACGGGTGCCGCGATCATTAAGACTCTCTCTCGCGGCGTCCTTTCGGCGGAACGGATGACGATAGAGTCTATCGGGTATGGTGCCGGCACAGCCGAAATCCCCGGAGTGCCAAACCTTTTGCGCGTGATGCTCGGTACCCTCGACGCCGAGGATCAACAGGAGGAGATCGTCGTCATAGAAACAACGATCGATGATATGAACCCCGAGGTTTATCCTGTTGTCATGGAGAAGCTATTGTCCCAGGGGGCGAGGGACGCCTATCTCGTCCCAGTCGTGATGAAAAAGGGACGCCCAGGGGTGGTCCTCTCTGTCACGGTAGATAAGTCCAAGCTGGATGGAGCTGCAAGGACGATATTCGCGGAAACGACCACACTCGGCGTGCGCTTTCACCCTGCCAGTAGGATTATTCTCAAAAGAGAGGAGCGGCTCATAGATTCAGCATTTGGCACGGTGAAGGTGAAGGCGGTCGTTCATGACGGTAGAGAGAAACTGGTTCCTGAATTTGAGGAATGCAAAAGAATCTCGCAGTCTAGCGGGTTGCCTCTCCTCGAAGTTTATCGGATACTTGAAAAGGGCCTTGGGTGATCGCCCGACGGGATCCTCTTTCCAGTTCTAGCGGAAACGCGTGAGTTCTGATATTCGGTCTGCTTTCGGGGGGGGATCCTCGTTCGCAGTCCTAAGAACTTGGGAGGGCACTTTTTTCCGGGGATATGGCTTGACATCAAGGAAAAAAGTACGTATATTACTTCCCCACTCACGTGGCCATTCCGATCCCTGAACTTCTCCCGGATCGGGATTTTTATCTCAAGTGTTCTTTGAAAATAGATGTGCATAGCTCTAAGTCAGCTCTGCAGATATTCAACCAGTCCCGTCGATTTCTGACGGGAATGGCCAACGATCAGGCTCGAAGTTGATATTTGTATTAATTACAACGGAGAGTTTGATCCTGGCTCAGGACGAACGCTGGCGGCGTGCCTAACACATGCAAGTCAGGGAGAAAAGGGTAGCAATATCCTGAGTAAACCGGCGAACGGGTGAGTAACACGTAGGCAACTTACCTTGTGAACGGGAATAACCACGCGAAAGCGTGGCTAATGCCCGATGGTGTTCCGATGTAGCATTACAATGGAATGAAAGGTCCCAAAAGGACGTCACAAGATGGGCCTGCGTCCCATTAGATAGTTGGCGGGGTAACGGCCCACCAAGTCGACGATGGGTAGCTGGTCTGAGAGGACGACCAGCCACACTGGAACTGAGACACGGTCCAGACTTCTACGGAAGGCAGCAGTGAGGAATATTGCTCAATGGGCGAAAGCCTGAAGCAGCGACGCCGCGTGAGGGATGAAATCCGTTAGGATGTAAACCTCTTTTGCGAGGGAAGAATGTGGCATTTTATGCCAAGTGACTGTACCTCGTGAATAAGCACCGGCCAACTACGTGCCAGCAGCCGCGGTAATACGTAGGGTGCAAGCGTTGTCCGGAATTACTGGGTGTAAAGGGTCCGCAGGCGGGCAAGCAAGTCGGTGGTGAAAG